>WNGA01000580.1_pt1 | contig 55016 bp, 54 predicted proteins | sample 5400061 | NCBI WGS metagenome assembly WNGA01 (sample SAMN13153366, study PRJNA577476) | soil metagenome | isolation source: 100 cm soil or saprolite under grassland replicate 2 | place: USA:California | collected 2016-06-15
CTGGGTCGTGCTGGGGCGCTGGTGGCGGGCGTGGTCGAGCGCGCCCCCGCCGGCCCAGCTGCGGCTGCTGCTTGACCGCGCGCATGCCGGGCAGCCGTTGCACCTCTACCTACCGCCCTGACCCAACAAACTACCGTTAGTGGTCGTAGGCGAGCAGGGACCTGGCGGTCGGGTGGCCGGTGTGGTCGTTGTGCCAGGTCGCGGCGGTCAACGCCAGGATGCGCTGCAGCACCCGCACGGCCACCCCTGCCGGCGTGCGCCCGCCGTGGCGTTCCAGGTCGAGCTGGCCTTTGAAGGTCTGGTTGACCGACTCGATGACCTGCCGCAACGGGCGGAACAAGTGCGCGCCGGCCCGCTCGGGCTCGCCCTTGCGCGCTGGCCGCAGCAGCCGCACGCCACGGCCGGCCAGCTCGGCTTCGAACCCGCCGCCGTAGTAGTGCTTGTCGGTGAGCAGGGTCTGGCCGGGCCGGGCGGCCGCCAGGGCCGGGTCGGCGGCCAGGATGCCCAGCAGCACCTGGCGCTCGTCGGCCTTGGCGCCGGCCAGCGCGAAGCCGACCGGCAGGCCGTGCAGGGTGCACACCAGGTGCAGCCGCAGCCCCCAGAAGTAGCGCGAGTGGCTGGCGCAGTAGCCGTACTGGGCCCACCCCACCAGCGCCGAGCGCTTGACCGCCTGGGTGGACCGGGCGCACTCCACCGGGGTGGAGTCCGCCACCCACACGTCGTCGGTCCACCAGGTGGTGTCGGCGGCCAGCGCGCGGATGACCTGCCGGATGAGGTCGGCGGCGGCGCGCAGGCGCTTGTTGTAGCCGGGCTGCTTGGGCAGGTAGGGGAACAGGTGGCCAAGGTGGGCGTGGGCGTGGCGCAGCCAGCGCGCCTCGGAGCAGAAGCCCAGCAGGGCCTGCAGCACCGCCAGGCAGACCAGCTCGGCGTCGGTCAGCTTGGGCGCGAACCCGACCGCTGGCCGCCAGGGTGCCAGGTGCGGGGCGGCCTGCAGCAGCTCGTCGGTGGTGACGTACAGTGCGGTGGCGAGGGTGTCCAGGGCGGCGTCCACCGGGCCTCCAAGGGCTCGACGTTGGGTTTGCAACGCCGATCCTGGACGCCCTCCCCAACGTTCGCACCCGCGTCCTACGAGCGCATCACGAGTTCCGACCCCTTGGAATTGATCATCTAGGGCCTGAAGCTCTCGGACCAGGTCGCGCCGTCGCTGGAGCACCGCGTACTCGGCTGCGGTGAGGCCGGCATCGCTGCGGCCAAGCGCCGCAGCGAACGCTGGGAGGTCACCGACGCGGGAGAGCGCCCCGACGAGGTCTTCGGTCGGTACGCGACCTTGCCGGAGCAGATCTAGCACGGCGGCCTCTGGCGTTGCCGTGTCGATGACGCGGAATCGTCCCGTCTCGGCAACGTCGCTGTGCAGGAAGGCGAGCAGCCGCTCGACCTCATCGTTCTCGCAGGCCCAGCGGACGGTTGGGCTGTCGAAGTCGTATCCGCCGCCGGAACGACGCGGGGAAGTGCGCACCTCCAGTTCGATCTTCCGAACCTCGCCGGTGGCCCGATCGCCGTACTTGGCCACGCGAACGGTCTTGCAGACCTGCTGGCCCGTCTTCAGCACAGCACCGCTGGCACCGAGTTGACCTGGTCCGGTCGGCTGGTCCGCGACCCAGATTGTGAAGTGGTCGTCCGCCGCAGACGTCGCCGGCTCGGTCTTGTCGCGTGGGGCGCCGCGACCGCAGCGGAAGGCTCCTGGTCCATGTGTCTGGATTAAATACAGTGACCGGATAGCGAGCAAGTTCCCGTCCTCGAACCATCCTCATCGCGAGAAACCGTCATAACCTTCGTAATGGGTTACATACTCGAAAGGTTTTTAGTACTCGATGCGGTAACATCCGCCACCATCCAGGGCATTGCCTCGAGAGTGTCTCCAGGAGGGACAGTGGGGCGCAGGTCAGCACGGTCCAACCGCGACCAACAGTCCTCGGTTGCCGTCCGGGTTGCCGTAATCGGCGGTGTTGCTACCGTGCTTGCGGCGTTGATCGCCGCGTTCGCCAGCGGAGTGTTGGACAAGCCTGACCGTGCTGTGGTGGCGCCGAGCAGCACGTCTCGCCTCCCCGCGACTCGCCCCTCCACGACCACGGAGTTGGCCGAGATCACGCAACCGAAGCACGGCGCGAAGGACCTTCAGCGGTGCACCGTCGTGTCGGGAACCGCCTCGCGGACGAAGCCCGGATACGACCTGTGGCTGCTCGTCCGCGCACCTGACCAGGCCACCTTCTACCCGGTCAGCGCGATCCATCCCGACGCGAACGGCAAGTGGTCCCAACCAGTCGTCTTGGGAGCCAGGCCACCTGAAGACAACGGCTTGGCGTTCGAGCTGATCGTGTACCTGGCCAACCCGAGCGCGAGCAGGGCCTTTCTGGAGGTTCCCCAGACGCCTGGGTTTGACGAGCGCGGCATGTCCGTGCCGCCAGGCGCGACTGCGGTGAGTTCGGTCGTCGTCTGGCGTAGCCGTCAGAGCCGTATCCTGCCCGGCTGCGGCTAGCCACGAACGCGGACGGCCAACGCTCGCCAACCCCAAGCAAGGCGAGCCACTCCGGCTCAAGGAAGGCCACAGCAGCCCAAGCACTTCCAAGTGCAAGTCTGTACACGTTCGTCGGCCGCTTGAACGCGTGAGCGCGGCGAAGCAGCGGCAGCAGGGTTCGCCGTTGGATCACTCGGGCGGCGGTGGCGGGCGGGCCACGGATAGAGTCGGTCAGGTGCAGGCGGGCATGCCGCTTGCTACTGGCTGTTGCCGCTCGGCCTGTCGGTAGGTGTGACGGGCCGGGTGAACGCTCGCCACCATGCGGCGGGGTCGGAACGCAGCGCGGTCTCCCCGAGTCTGCGCCCCGAGTCGGTGCGCAACCCCGCCACGGCGGTCTGGATGAAGGGCTCCATGTTGCCGTGGCCCTGCTGGCGGTAGTCGAGCGCCTGCAGCAGCATCTCTAGTTTGTCGGCGTCGCGGGCGCACTCGGCTTCCGGCGAGGAGCGGCCCTCGTACTCGGCCACGAGGCTACGCAGGCGCGCGGCGAGGGGACGCGGCAGCGCCGCGGACTGGTCGGCGGCGATCTGCTCGTTGGAGGTGGCGTGGAGGTAGTTGCGGCCGACGTGGTCGATGTCGGTGGTGCGGGTCTCGCCGCTGTCGTGGAACAGCGCCAGCGCCGCGGCGCGCTCGGGATCGGCGCCTTCCAGCCCAGCGATCGTCCAGGCCAGCATCGCGGTGCGCAGCGAGTGCTCCGCGACGCTCTCGGGGTCCTTGACGCCGGCCTGCAGCCAACCCGTGCGCGGGAGCCGCTTGAGGTGGCCCCACTCGTGCGCGAGCTTGACGGCCTCTTCCAGCTCCTCGCTCGTGGCGGGGCTCGCGGCGGTCGGTCGTGGCTGGGCGGTCATCAAGCTCCTTTCGTCGGGGCAACGGCGCGCAGGAGGTAGCCGACCTCGCCGAGTTCCCGGCGCGACCGTTCGGACACTACCCCAGCGGCGACGAGCGACTCGGCGCGTTCGGCGAGGCCCCCGGCTGACGCGCTGGCGGCCAAGTAGCCACGGCTGGTGAGCAACGCCCACAGGGTATGCGCGATCAGGTCGACGTAGCCGCACTTGGGGTCCAGCCGTCCGGCCAGCCAGGTAAGCAGCCGTTCCCCGTGCCAGGCGGGCAGGTCGGCGACCATGAAGGCGTCGGTGTGCTGCGGGGCGGCCAGCTCCTCGTAGTAGTGGGCGTTCCAGGCGAGCTGGGCGGCTTCCAGGCGATCGTCGCCGGCCAGCTCGTGGTCGATGAACCAGCGCAGCGGTTCGGGGTCGCCACGAGCGGCGCTGGTGATGGCGCGGCTGCGCGCCGCGACCCACTCCGGCGACCAGCCCGAGCTTGCGGGTGTCGGCCTGGGCAGGTGGTCGAGCCAGGCGCCGGTGTCCGGGGACGGGTCGAACCCGGCGAGGTAGGCCGCCTGGCGGCGGAGCTGCAAGCCCGAGGCCTGGCGCCCGTCCGCCCGCTCGGCAAGCTCCCGTAGCCGCGCGAACACCGCGCGCCGCTCAGCGTCGTCAAGCGCCGGGCTGTCTACGACCAGGGCCTGGCGTCGGTCGCTGGTGGTGGGGTGGGGTAGCCACAACGGCCGCTGCCCGACCAGCGCCCACACCAGCAGGTCGTGGACCCGCCTGGTGGTCACTCGACCCGCGAGCGGATGGACACGTCCGGGCGGTGCCAGCGTGCGGCTGATGAGCCAGTCCACCTCCATCGCCGGGTCGAGCGTGGCGACCAGGCGCCGGTCGGCGTCGGCGGCGGCCAGCTCGTGGCGCACGTCGACCAGCGCCTCGATGCGGGTAGCGGGCAGCGGTCGCCGGCTGGACTCCCACCCCTGGACGGTGTCTGCGGAGACCTGCAGCAAGTCGGCGAACGCCTCTTGGCTCAGTCCGGCCGAGACCCTGGCGAGCTTGAGGACCATGCCGGTAACCGCCCCGGCGGGTGCATGCGGGCTGCGGTGGTCGTTGGCGGTTCGAGGCAAGCGGATCGCCTCCAGCTACCCAAAGGCCGTACTCCGGGTCAGTGGATCGAACCCCGGTTCGACTCTAGCGTCGTTCTTCCCGGCGCTGAAGGCAAGCGCAGCCGGGAGCGGGAGCCCCGCCTCGCAAGCAAGAAGCTCCCACCACCGGCCAGGAGGCAGCGATGTCCGCCGCCCACCGTGGAGCTTACACACCGCCTGACGGCGCGTTTCGGCAGGCTGCTGGAGCAGCCGGTCTCGATCTGCTCGCACCGATGGCGGCGCAGCAGTCCGATGCGAGGCCGCTGCTGATCCTGGATGCGGGAGCGTTTCAGGCTCAGTGCCGGGCGTGCGGCTGGACTAGCACGCGGCAGCCGACGCTGGGCGCGGCGTGGGCCGAGTTCGAGGCCCACGAGTGCAGGGGGCGACCGGCGTGAACGCGGCCAGGGTGACCCTGCGGGCCTGGACGCTAGGCCTTCGTGACGCCTTCGGAGAGCTGGCCTCGGCGCGGGTGTGCTGGTGCCTGGTGTGCGGCCGGGTCGGGCTGTTCGGCTGGCGCCCGGTCACGCCCTCGATGCCGATCACCTGGGTTTGCGCTAACCAGCTCGCCTGCCAAGGCCGCCGGGCCATTCAGGAGGCCAGGTGGCAAAGGGGGTGGCGTCGGCTGGCCTGAGACGGCCAGGGCCGGCCCGTCGGGGATCGGGCCGGCCCCGGCGCCCTCGGCTGGGGCTGGCCCGCCTGGGCTGCCGTGCCCCCGCGACCCGGCGACGGCCGGCCCCAGCCTCCCCCAAAGCAGGTCCGAAGGAGGCAGCAGGTGACGCCATCCACGAGTCACGACGAGCAGTGGCGCTCGGTCCCCGAGCGCCTGTACGTGCAGGCGGCGGCCCGGCTGGAGGTCGACCCGGACACGGTCCAGGCGGCGATGGACGACCTCGACGCCACCGTGCGGCGCCGGGCCGAGCGGCGGCGTGCGGACACTTGCAGACTGGTCGCGGAGCTGTACGCCTGCGAGGGCCTCGACCCCGCCCCCGAGCGCATCGACGCCGAGGCCGACGCCGCCTGCGCCCAAGAGCGCGACGAGCGCCTGGCCGCCGAGCTGCGCCGCCTCGTCACCCCGGGCGTGGCCGCCGTCCGCCGGGCGAGGACCGTGGACGACCGGGAGCTGAACGGCGACTGCCAGGCCGCGCTGAACGTGCTGGCGACCGCGCCCCGGTCGCTGGCGGAGTTCCAGCCCGAAGCCGAGCGGGCGTACGCGGCCGAGCGGGCGTTCCTCGACGCCTACGCCGCCCAGGAGACTACGGCCGCCAGCCAGCTCGAGGAGGCGCCCGGCTGGCAGCCCCGCCGCCGTCGGCGGCTACGCCGCGAGCTGGCCGATGCCGGGCGTGGCCGCACGACGGTCGAGAACCGCCTCCGGGCGGTGGCGGCCAGGCTGGCCGCCATCGAACTGCGCCAGGCCCACCGCACCGAGTGGCTGGCCCGGCCTGGGGTTGGTGAGGTGCTCGGGGCGGGCGCGGCGGCGCTGCGGGAGCTGGCCGACCGCGCCCAGACGCCCGACGGTGCCGCGACCGTCGAGCTACCCGCCGTCGACCAGCCCGAGGCGCGGGGGGCGGCACGGTGAGCGCGCCAGGGCCGGGGCTGGGCGGTTGCGCGTGGCGGCGCTGCTCCCACCAGGCGACGGTGGTCGTCTCCTTCCAGGTCCCACACCTGCTCGCCGGCACCAGCCGCGGCTACTGCGCCCACCATGCTGCCCAGGTCACCGACCAGCCCGGCGCGGTACTGACCGGGACCGTCGGCCGCGTGCCCGTCCAGCAAGCCCTGCCCGGCCTCGACCTGCCCGCCGAACCGGCCTGGCCGCCGCAGGCGCGGGGTGGCCGCCGGTGACCGCCGCGCGATCCGTCCCGGCCGATCCGGCCGCGACCAAGGAGCGGCAGCGCCTGCGGGCGCGGGCGCAGGGCCAGGCGGCCTCGTGGCTGGCCCGCGTCCACGCCCAGGAGTACCGGGAGGTCTACGCACACGCGCTCGACCGGGTCCGCGCCCAGGCGCCGGGGCTGCCGTCCTGGCGAGCGAACCAGCGCGCCCGCGACCAGGCCCACACCGACCTGCAAGCCTTGTTCCGCGACGAGTACCAGGCGCGCTTCGACGCGGAGCTGGCCGCCCTGCAGCCCGACCAGCCGGTGGAGGTCGGCCGGGTGGAGCCGCCCGTCGCCGCGCGTGCCCGGCTGCGGGCGCTGCTGTGGCTGGCCGCCCAGCACCCCGACCTGGCCCGGCAGCGGTTCGAGGCCGAGGCCGCCCGGCTGCCCTTGCGACTCGCTGACCGGGCGCCACGGCGGCGGCGAGCGCTGGCCTGGGTCCGGGCGTTGGACGGGCTGCGGGCCGCCTACCCGGAGCTGTTCCAGGCCCGCTACGCCCACGAGCTGACCCACCTCGCCCGCCAGGAGCCACGGTCGTGACCTGGCACGGACGTGGGCTGGGCCGCCGGCTGCCCGCAGCGGCGCCGGCGGGGCCCGGCCCTTCCACCTCGCGGCGAGGGGGAGGAGGTGGTCGCCCGGCTGAGCTGACGTAAAGCAGTCACGTTCAAGCGGCCGGGCCCGGGCGTGGCCGTGCGGCGGGCCCTCGTCGGCTCGCGTGGGGAAGCGCACGGCCACCCCGCCACCCACCCGGCCAGCACCAGCACAAGCTCAGGGGAAGGAGCTTGGCATGACCACCACCACGACAACGATCCGACCACCCACCCACCCCGAGCACGAGCGGGCCCTGGAGGCCGCGCTGGCGACCGTCGAGGAGCAGTTCGGCACTGCAGTCGTCGCCAGCCCCAACGGCAGCGCCAACACCCCACCCGCGGTGATCCCCACCAGCAGCCTCGCCCTGGACCAAGCCCTGGGCGTCGGCGGCGTCCCACGGGGCCGCATCAGCGAGGTCTACGGGCCCGAGGGCGTCGGCAAGACCACCCTCGCCCTGGCCGTCCTCGCCCAAGCCCAGCGCTCCGGCGGGACGGGCGTGTTCGTCGACGCCGAGCACGCCCTCGACCTGGGCTGGGCCGCCACCTGCGGCGTCGACACGCACAACCTCCTCCTCTGCCGGCCGGAAAGCGGCGAGCAGGCGTTGCAGGTCGCCAGCCTGCTCATCGCCTCCGGCGAAGTGGACGTGCTGGTGGTCGACTCGATCGCCGCGCTGGTGCCGCAGGCCGAGCTGGACGCCGCTATCGGCGAGCAGCACGCGGGGGTGCAGGCCAACCTGCTCAGCCAGGCGCTCCGGAAGCTCGCCGGGCAGATCGCCCGCGCGAACACCGCGGTGGTGGTGACCAACCAGCTCCGCCAGCGCGCCGGGGTCGCCGGCACGCCCACCTACACCGCCGGCGGGCGGGCGCTCGGCTACTACGCCTCGGTCCGTCTGCACCTGCACCAGCCCGGCAGCGTCAAGGACGCCGGCCAAGTGGTCGGCACCCGCGTGCGCGCCCAGGTCACGAAGAACAAGCTCGCCCCGGCCTGGCAGGCGTGCGAGCTGGAGTTCCACGCGGACCACGGCCTCAGCGCCGAGGCCGCCCTGCTCGACCTCGGCCTGGACGCCGGGCTGCTCGCCCAACGCGGGACGTGGCTGAGCTACGGCGCGCTACAACTCGGCCGCGGCCGGCAGGCCGCCCGCCGGCACCTGCGCGAGCACCTCGAGCTGGCCAGCCAGCTCGACCACGAGCTGCGCACCCGGCTCGCGATCACCACCCACCAGCAGGCGGTCGAGCCGGCCGCCTCCTGACCCCATTCTCGGGGCCGGCTGTTTCGCCTGTGGCCGGCCCCAGACCACCCGAGGAATGACCCCGTGATGAGTGTGGTCCGCCAACTCGCCCAGGCCGTCCTCATGCTCAGCCTGCTCGGCTGGGTCGGCTGGCTGCTATGGGCCGCCGTCCGCAACCACCACCGCAACCCACTGGATTGAGCAACCCTGACAACCACGAGCAACCGGAGCGTGCTGATGTGGACCGCGATCTGGACCGTTGCCGTGTTCGTGCTGCTGCTGTTCCTCGGCGACTCGCTACTCGCATTCGCAGGCGAGCAGTTCCGCGAGCGCCGTGCCTACCGGCTGAAGCTCGCACAGGAGCACACCAAGCAAGCCGTCGTCGCCCAGCAGCGCGACGCGCTGATCTGGCGCCAACTGGACCCCAGCACCAGCAGCAACCAGGCGCCGGAGCCCGATTGACCACGCCATCAATGAACAAGCCCAGCCGAGGCAGCAGACCTGCTACCGCCCAGCTCACCAGGAAGAGAGCGGATCATCCCAGGCGCTACGACCGCGAACATATGTACGCCAATCGAGGCCGCTATTGAGCTACGCCACCGCTGCGGAGGCACTCCTCGCCCTAGCCTTCAGCCAGGACGGCATTGTCCTCAACGGGAACAAGGACGATCCCATCCGCCGGCTCCTCCACGTCGCTGCCGAGGCGTGCCAGCGCATCGATCATGCCCAAGCCGACCGGGAGTCAGCCCTGCTGTACGCCGCCGAACTGCGCTCCCTACTCGACCTGGCCGTTGGCCTCCTCGAAGCTCAGCCACTACCGATGGAGGGCGGCACTTGGGACAGCTACCTACTCGCCCACCAAGCGCGCGAGCTGCTGCGATCAGAGCCGCTCGTCGCCGGAGGTGCCCTGCGAGACGAGCTGCACGCCGCTCGCGTCGTGGCCCGTGCCGCTACCGCACTGATCGCTGCCCAGCAAGAAGGGAACCCGGCACGGATCCGGGTGTGCGAGCAAGCGCTCCAGCATGCCGCTGCCTCGCTCAAGACGGCACCCGCCACCGCGCCGGCGGGGCCGCGCCCGCCTCGCGCCACGGTCACCGATGCCGGCGCACCTGATCAGCCAACGCAGGCTCCCGGGATTCCTACTCACCGACCCCGCGGTCGTGATCGGTAGCCGTGGACTCCTCGCCGACCAGGACGGCGCGAATGCGATCCTTCGCTGGAACGCGGCGCCTGTAGGCGGGAGCGACGACGATCCTCGCAACCGCGACCTGAAGCAGCCTGCGACGCTGCGCCAAGGTTGCGGCCTCCCACGCCTCGCCCTGGTAGGTAGCCCGCAGGGTGGCGAGGTCGAAGTCAGGTGGCGGCCCGAGCGCGTCCAGGTCATCGAGCACGGCGGCACGCTGGGCCTTGAGGCGAGCCATCAACCCATCCCACCGGGCAACCTCGTCGGAGCTGGCGAACTCGCCCCGCACGTATCGGGCTTCTTCAAGGTCAACGATTCGTCCGCGGACACTGTCCAGGCGAGACTGGAGGACCGCTCGTTCGCCTTCGTCCTCGGGCATCATGAGTTCCCGCCAGCGCTCGGCGATGGCGTCAAGGACAGGATCACCGGGCTCCATCGCGCCAAGGCGAGTCCTGAGCTGGCGCATGACCTCCGCGTCGGCGTCCTTCATTTTCACGGTGGCTCTGGCGGGGCACGGCCGACCGTGGCCCATGCTGCCGCACCGGTAGTGGGCGGCGATGGGACCGTGGGCTGGCTGACCGGTCATGGCGTGATTGCAGGAAGCGCAGCGAGCCATCGCGGTCAGAAGGTAACGGGCAGGGCGGCCGCCGCCGGTCTTGGTGCCAACCTTGTGGTACCCCCAGCTCCTCCGCACGATCGTCGAGCGGCGGTCCAGCTCAGCGAGCAGCCGTGCATGCTCGCCCGGAGTGAGGATTCCTTCCCCGAAGCTGACTGGCTCGCCGTCCGGTCCCAGCACAATCCTGCCGTTGTGCCGCTGCCATCCCACGAGGGCCGGATTGCGCAGAACCCAACTCACAGACGATTCACCCCACAAGGAAGCAGCTCGAGTGGACTGCTGTCCCCTGGCCCGCACCGCGGCGGCCTTGGACATGGCGGGCGATGGGATGCCATCCGCATTCAACCCCTTGGCGATCGCCACCAGCGACATGCCACTCATGAACTCCGCCACCATTCGACGCACGATTGGTGCTTGCTCGGGATGAGGAACCAACTTCCCGTCGATCACGAGGTAGCCGTACGGATGGTTCGTGGCCCACAGGCCCTTCAACCGGCGTCCTTCATGCCAGGTCTCCACCCTCCAGGCGATGTTGCGTGCCTCGCTGCGAGCCTGCTCGGCGAGAAACGCGATAATGGCACGGCTTGCTGGCTGCGAGGTGTCCAAGAGCTCCCTGACGAAGATGATCCGGCCGCCAGCAGCCTCGACGGCGTCCAGCATCTCGCCGATATGACGCATGCCGCGCCGGGACAACCGGTCAACGGCTGGGACGATCAATGCCTCGATCTCTCGCCTGACGACGGCCTTGATGGCTCGTTCGACCTCGGGTCGCTTGACGTCCTTGCTTCCGCTCTTGCCGTGGTCGGAGAACTCGTAGCCGGCCTTGATCCTCAGTCCGTGGAGCAGTGCCCCCTGGCGGTTGATTCGATCCTGGTTCTCCGGGGCTTCCTTGGCCCTGGTTGCCCGGATGTCAGACTCCCGACCGTAGGTGCCTGCCCATCCCTTGGCCGGGTGGTCTTCCGTTGGTGCCATGCCCTTCCCCTTCGACAGCGCCGCAGATCAGGTCATAGTATAAACCGTCAGGAATGGTTCCTGTTCAGCGGCTCGATCGCGGACAACATCCGCTTCGGCAAGCCGGGCGCGACCCGTGCCGAGGTCGAGGCGGCCGCCCGCGCCGTCGGCGCCGACCAGGTGGTCGAGCGCCTGCCGGGCGGCTACGACGCCGAGGTCGGCGAGCGTGGCGTGCGCCTGGCCGCCGGCGAGCGCCAGCTCGTGGCGTTCGCCCGCGCCTGGCTCGCCGACCCGGTCCTGCTGCTGCTGGACGAGGCGACCAGCCAGCTCGACGCCGCCAGCGAGGCGCGGGTGCGCGAGGCGCTGCGCACCCTACGGCAGGGGCGCACCACGATCCTGATCGCCCACCGGCTGACCAGCGTCCTGGACGCCGACCAGGTGGCAGTCGTCGAGGACGGCCGCCTGGTCGAGCACGGCCCGCCCGGCGAGCTGCGCGCCGCCGGCGGCCGCTTCGCCGAGCTGTACCACCGCTGGGCCGCCGGGGCGGCGTGACCGGCCGGGTTCCGGTGGATGGTATTGGGCGCCGGGATCAACCGGGCACCCGGCCGATGGCCGTCCCCCAGTTGGCCAGGCTGGTCCGCAACCTCGAGGTGACGTACTCCGTCTCGAACCAGAACGCGCCGTCGCCGCCAACGGTCGCCTCGGAGTAGTCGCCCCAGCGGCAGCCGCGTTCGGTCGCCTGCTTGCCCACGAACGCCCGGTAGCAGGTCGCGCCGTCCTGCGGCCGCATTCCCTCACGGTAGATGCGAAACTCGCCGACCCCCGAGCCTGGTCTGAGAAGCCCGTATGCAGCCGACGGGTGGATCCGCGGCCCGACGATCGAGGTGACGATCAACGCCTTGCCGGCTGCGTTGACGGCGACGTCGCCGTACAGGAGGCTGCCGTTGCGGATCGCCAGGTATCCCTGCCGGACGACACGGCCGCTGATGGATCCGTCCCCGAGCGTCGGTGCCACCTGGAGGTAGAGCAGACCGGCGCGGGCGCTGCGGCCGCTACCGACCTGGGTGTCGATGACGGTCCAAAGGCGTCCGGCCGCGAACTTGGTCGGCTGTGTCTCGTCGCTGCCGCTGTCGAGCCTCGGCAGGGGCTCGCCGACCGCCTCCCCCAGCGGTCTCGGGCCGGGTCGTTGGGCTGCGCTCGGCGGCACGACGTAGGGGAGTACGCCCGGGACGATCACCTTCAGCAGCCTGATGGCACTCGGGTCGGTGTCGATGGAGCTGGTGTTGGTGAGCGCCTCGAGAGCGATCCGGGTGTCGGGTTCGCCGGTGAACTCGAGCGCGGACACGAACCAGAGCGTCCCCCCACCCGCGGTCTCATAGCGGCCGCCGGCTGGGACGTTGCCGCCCTGGAGCGTGTAGAGGGGGCCTCCGCCGAGCTGACCTGCGTCGAGTGAGGCGACCGGCGAAACCGCTCCCGCTTCGAGCTTGGCCTTGGACATGACGAGGAGCTTGGCGCCGTTGAGGGTTCCCGAGGCCGATGCGAACTCGTTGTAGGTGACAACCAGCGTGCTGGCGTCCGTCGCGATGGTCGGATGGTCGGCCTCGCACGGACACCCCGGGGAGGAAGGGGCACTCGCCGAGATGGCGTAGCGGTGGTACCCACCGAGCAGGTCCGAGGATGCGCTCACGGCGACGAAGAACGTGTTCTCCCCGTTGAAGCCGCCCGTGGTCGGGTTCTGGCCACGCCCCCAGGCCAAGAGGAACAGGCGGTTCGTCCCGGGATCGACGACGCATTTCACGTCCCCCAGCGTGGGTCCCGGGAATGTCGGCGGTGTGCGCGTCCTGTCGACCTCTGGGGGCAGACCCCATAACGACGTGAGCGCGATGGGAGGACTGAGGAGAACGCCACCCGTGCTCGAGAACTGCAACGCGGCGTTGACCATCTGCACGATCACGCCATCGCCGGCGCACAGCGCGCCGTCCGGGGGCTCCTTGGTGTACTGGTTGCCATCCCTGGCGATGCGTTGGTCGGCATGGTCGATCCCGTCGAACGACATGACCCCACCGTGCCCGTGGGTCACCCGGGCGACCGCGCGGTCGGGAATCGGGACGGCAACCTCACCTCCCGGCCTTGGGGCGCGGTGGTGGGGACGGGCGTGCTCGAGGTGGCGCGCGATGCCATCGCGCCCACGAGCCCGCGGCGAAAGGGCTGATCGGGCCCTGACCGCAAGGTCGCGCACCCTGACCGGCCCGAGGGCACGCAGGCGCGGCGCCGCCCGTGCCGCATCGCCCGCCCGCCCTGCCGCGGCTGTCTGGGTCGTTGCGAACGTGGCGCCCACCAGAAGCAGCGCCAGCAACCGGATGCGATGCCCGTTCGTAGTCAAGGCCCCCCCTTGATCGGTGTGCCGCTCGGATTGGGTTGCTACTTGAGCCAGTCCTCCACGCGCGCCGCCTCTGGCGGGTCGATCAGCCTCAGGATCGGGAGGGCTTCCTCCCAGGTGGTCCTGGCACCAGCCTCGTCGCCGTCGTCCCTGAGGACCTGGCCGAGCTGGACGAGCGTGTTCGCGAGCAGCCGGCGGTCGCCGACCGGACGAAGCATCGAGGCGGCCTGCCTGAGGTGCTCCACGGCGTGGTCGCGGTCACCCTGCCGCAACCGGATCTGAGCGATCCAGTACAAGGCGGCGGCTTGCCAGCGCTGGTCGTGGAGCTCCTCGAAGATCCTCCTCGCCTCGTCGTAGCGACGAAGCGCTTCGGTTTCGTTGCGCATGGCCTGGTGCGCAACGCCGGAGCTGACGAGCGTCGAGGCGGCCGAGCGGCGGTCGCCGAGCTCGGAGAAGATGTCGAGGCAGCGGTCGAAGCACTCGGCGGCGTCCTCGAAGCGGGCTCGCTCCCGGTACACGACTCCGAGGTCCCGCAGGGTGGACGCTTCGTTGCGCCGGTCGCCGAGGTCGCGCGAGATCTCCAGGCTCCGCTCGATGTGGTCCGTGGCCTCCTCCCACCGTCCCCTGAGAGCGGCGGCCTCGCCAAGCCCGCTCAGCGCCGAGGCCTCGCCGGCCCGGTCGCCGAGCTCGTGGAAGATGGCCAGGCTCCGCTGGACGTCGGCGACGGCCTCGTCCCAGCGCGCCTGCCCGACCCGGATGTCGCCGAGGCCACGGAGCGCGGACGCCAGCCCGTGACGATCCTCGAGCGCCTCGAACAGGCGCAAGCTCTCCTCGAAGGTTGTCGCGGCGGCGTCGAAGCGACCCTGGTAGCGGCGCAACCGCCCGAGGCCGTGCAGGATCCATGCCTCGCCGATGCGGTCCCGGCTCCTGTGAGCAGCCTCAAGCGCCAGGTCGTGCGTCCGCTGCCAGTCGTCGGTGAGGGCGAGCAGGTCGAAGAAGGGGGTAAGGGTCTCGGCGAGCTGCCACGCCTGCTTCCGCAGCCGTGGGTCGCGCGCCTGCTGCACCGCGGCGAGGAGGCCGTCCCGCTCGATCCTGAACCATTGGACGGGTTCCTGGAGCATTGCCTCGACCGTGTCCGGGCTCGCCTTCGCCCATCGGGGCGCATGGACTCGAGGACGCCTGCTGCCGCCTGGCTCGAGCAGGGCACGCGCCCGCTCGGCCAGCCAGAGGTACGAGCGAAGGACACGACCGAGCGCCGGCCGGCCCTCGGGGTCATCCGCCGCCTGCTCCCGGGCGAACAGGCGCAGCAGGTCGTGGAAGCGGTAGCGGGCCGATCCCGCGGCGCCTCCCTGCGCCACCTCGAGGAGCTGTGCGTCCACCAGGCGCTCGACGGCCCGGTGGGCGCCGGGCAGGGTGTCGTCCGTCAGCGCGGCCACCGCCCACGAGGCGAAGCTGGGCGCGTCGAGCAGGCCGAGCAGGCGGAACGCCCGCTGGTCCTGACCGCCGAGGTCCCGGTGGCTCACCTCGAAGCTGGCGCGGAGGTCGAGGTCGTCGGACTTGAACACGTCGAGCCGCTGATGCTCGTCCTTGAGCAGCTCCCTGAGCTGTTCGACGCTCCAGTGGGGCTTGGCGGCGAGCCTCGCCCCGGCGATCCGCACCGCCAGCGGGAGCTGCCCGCACAGGGCCGCGACGTCACGTGCCACCTCGGGGTTCTCGGCGACCCTGGGCCCTTTGACGAGCTTGGCGAGGAGCTCTACCGACGAGTCGGGCTCGAACACGTCCAGCTCGGCGTCGTAGCTGGCCTCGATGCTGGTGAGCCTGCGACGGCTGGTCACCATCACCGCGCACGTCGGGCTCCATGGCAGCAGCGGTCGTACCTGCGTCCCGCCGGCGGCGTTGTCCAGCACGAGCAGCACCCGGCGGCCGGCGACCCGGGTGCGGAACAGCTCAGCCCGCTCGGCCTCGCCACCGGGGATGGCGGCTCCCTCGACGCCGAGGGCGCGCAGCAGCAGCTCGAGGACTGCCGCGGGCTCCCGCGGCTTGGTGACACCGCCCAGGTCGACGTACATGATTCTGTCGGGGAACCAGACACGCACCCGGTGAGCTGCGTGGACGGCCAGGGCGGTCTTGCCGACGCCGGGCTTGCCGCTCAGGACGATGCTGGTGACCTGGCTCCGGTCCCGCGTCGCCGTCTCGAGCTGCCGCTGCACCTCCGCGAGGACGTCCTCCCGGTCCGTGAAGGCGCTGGTGTCCGGTCGGAGCTGGAGCGCCACGGCCTCCGGCGGACCGGGCCAGTCGAGCGTCCAGTCGCGGTTCAGGATCTCGCGCTGGAGCGCCTGCAGGACCGGGCTGTCGAAGCCGTGACGCCGTCGCCTCTTGATCCCGTCGCGGCACGCGCGCACGGCCTCCTCGTACCGACCGGTCCGGTAGAGCGCCAGCGCGAGCCACCGCCACGTCGCCTCGTTCGACGGCTGCTCGTCCACCAGCATCTGCAGTTCCTGCTCGTCCACCAGCATCCGCAGCTCGTCGAGCACCTCGAAGTGCCGGCCGAGCGCGAGCTCGGCTTCGATGCGGACCTCCCGCGCGCGCCGGCGCATCTCCTCCAGGTTCTCGGCGAAGCGTAGGACGACGCCGGCGAGGTCCGCATGGCCACGGAGGTCGGCCAGCACGACGGGCCCACGCCACAGGGCCAGAGCCTCGCGGAGCAGGTCCGCCGCCCGGCGTGGATCCCGGTTGTCGCTCGCCCGCAGTCCTTCCTCGTACCGCTCGCGGAACACGTTCGCGTCCAGTACCGCCGGCCCGAGGTCGAGCCGGTAGCCGCCGCCCACCTTGGTGATCGAAGATGGCGCGCGGGCCGCCCGCTGCGGCTCGAGGCTCCGGCGCAGGTGTGCCACGTGGGCGCGCAGGGTGATCTGCGCCCTTTCGAACTGCCGGTGGTCCTCGTCGTCCTCGTCGCCCTCAAGAATCGCCGCTCCGTAGAGGAGCTCGAGGAGCCGCTCGCTGTCCACGATGCGACCGGCCTCGATGAGCAGGATCGCGAGCAGCGCGCGCTCCTGCGGGCGCAGCGCTACGACCCGGCCAGAGACCTCGACCTCGAGCTGGCCGAGCACCCTGAACTCCACGCCTGTCGCGTCTCCCTCCTCGGTCCGGGCGTGCGGGGCGCCCAGAAGGGGTGTCGCATCCAGCCGGCTGCAGCCGGCCAACTCTCCGTGGTTGTGAAGCGACCGGACAGCGGTGCGCCGTTTGTCTAGCTAGAGTACATCACGTTAAACACGTGTGTCGGGCGTATCGTCTCTCCCGCTGCGGCTTCACAAAGCGGCAACAAGCCTTCAACAGGAGTCTGGGAGCCTGGGCGCATCGACGACAGGAGGTGCGATGCGATCGAAGATCAGGCTCCGGAGCCCCCGGGAACGCGGCCTCGCCGTCCTCGGCGCCAGCTTCTCGCGGCGGCTCGCGCGTAGTGGTCGGCGCGACGGCCGGCGCGGCATCCCGGTCTCAGGGGACGCGGACATGGCGTCGCCGACGCAGGCCGAGCTGAAGAGCGTGGCGGCGCTCAGCGTTCACGCCGTCGGTGCCGACCTCTTCAACGAACTCCCGCCCCACGACAAGCGTGCCGCCGCCGCCCGGCGGCGGACCCGGCCCGCTGCCGAGGCCCACGACCGCGCCGTTCGGGACGAGCGAGAGGCCACCGAAGCGGCGAGGGCCACCCCGGCGGGCGGCGTCACCGCAACCAGCGCGGACACCTCCGCGCAGCGCCACCGCCGGGCTCGCGCCTTGGCGGTGGCCGCACAGGCCGCCCACGGCCGCCTCGACGAGGCGCGAACCGAGCTGATGGAGCTCACTGGCGAGGCTCACGAGACTACCTGTTCTGGCCAAGCCCCGCGAAGGCCTCATGCGACCAGGATGCACGATCAAGGAGTGGCCACGGCGCTGTTGACCCCAAAGAGCAGTCAAGACGATCGCGCGGGATTCCTCGATGCTCGCAACGTCGCAGCAATGTGGAGGGACAGGATGGACGATCCAAGGTTCGAGCCGGTCTACCGCACCATCCTGGCATTCGATATCGAGGGATTCGGCGGCCCGCAGCGTAGCAACCCGATCCGCTCCATGATGCGGATGGCGCTGTACGCGCTCATCCGCGAGTCGCTGGCCGGTGCCATTGGCAGCCTCAGTCAGTGTTCGCTCTCCGACCTCGGCGACGGGGCGCTCGTCCTGATCACGGCGGAGGTACCGAAAAACCGGGTGGTAGAGCCGCTGATGGCCGACATGGCCGCCGGCCTCAAGCGCTACAACGACCAAGCGGGCCCGAGCGCAGAGATCCGCCTGCGTGCCGTCCTCCACGCGGGCGACATCGTGGAGGACCCGCAGGGATACTCCGGCGAGGACCTGAACCTCGCCTTCCGCCTGCTCGACTGTGCCGAGCTGCGGGCCGCGCTCAGCAGGTCACGCGCCGACCTCGGACTGGTCGTCTCGGACGCGTTCTACAACGCGATCGTCAAGCAGGGCTTCGAAGGCATCGATCCCGCCCAATACACCGAGGTCGACGTCAAGGTCAAGGAAACCCATGCCAAGGCCTGGATCCACCTGCCAATCCCTCGGTTCGAGGCGGAGCCACCGCGCGACTCGCCCGATCCCAGGACAGTCGGCCACCCGCGCCCAACGGCTGTTCTCCCCGTCCAAAAGCCAGTCGACCTCAGGGACCTGCCGCCGACCTGCCTGTACGTCTCGACCGGAGACGTCCATAACCACCGGCTGTACAGCCTCCATGCCGGCAACGTCCCGCTCCGCAACCACCTCGAGACCGCGTTGCTGCTAGGGCGGCACGCCGTGCTCCACTCCCTTGACCTGTACCGATCCGATGAGGTGGCGCTCCTCGTAGCGGAGTTCGAGGAGTTCGTCAAGGACGGGTCGCTGCTGCTCCTGCTCACCGAGCGGGTCGCCAGGCCGCGCCGTGACTACGCCGCCTACCTCCAGCACCGCGCCCGCGAGTACGGACGGTCACCTTATGGCGAACTGGACGTCGAGTCGTTCCGCGTCCCAGATCCCACCTCAGCGATCGAGCGGGCCGTCCGGTTCCTCGAAATGAGCCCGTTTACGCTTCACCGGGGCTACTCCGCGACCAAGGCGTTCACCAGGGCGGTTAGGGAAGACATGGACGTCGACGAGCGCATCGTAGTGGGCGACCACTACAGCGCCAGCCGGATCCGCGAGCTGAGCCTGTCGCTCCGGCAGATCCTCCAGCTTGCGCGGCTCGAGCCAGACGGGAGCCAGCGCCCGCTGCTGGCGGACGACGTCACCATCGGCCACCTGCAGGACAAGATCGCCGATCTGGTCACGCACGAGTTCTTCTCCAAACAGATCCTGATTGGCATGATCCAGGAGGAGCTCGGGCTCGAAGACAGCGACCCGTTCTACGAGGTCATCGCCGCCAGGATCGGAGTCGTCCACCTGGTGGCCACAGTCGGGAACGTGAGCTTCTTGGAAATCACCCACAGCCGCGACCAGTTGAGCCCCTACTACTACCAGCATCTTCTCGACCATCTGGGTGTGCTGGTGGACTGCCCACCGAAGCAGGAGCTTGGTGTCGATCTGGTGGATGAGCTGCGCAGCCTGCGATGGTGGCGGTTCTTCGCCAACTACCACCTGCGGCTGATGGCCGACCTGCAGGCGCGGCAGGCGAGCGGTGACCTGGACCCCGATCCGCTGCTGATGTTCGAGGGCAGCAGCCTGATCACCCAGTTCGACGACATCCGGGCGGTCCTGCGCAACGCCTGGGAGGCATGAGACGGTAGAAACCATCAGAGCAGCTTCCTGTTCTCGGGTTCGATCGCGGACAACGTCCGCTTCGGCAAGCCGAACGCGACCCGTGCCGAGGTCGAGGCGGCCGCCCGCGCCGTCGGCGCCGACCAGGTGGTCCAACGCCTGCCCGGCGGCTACGACGCCGAGGTCGGCGAGCGCGGCGTCCGCCTGGCCGCCGGCGAGCGCCAGCTGGTCGCGTTCGCCCGCGCCTGGCTGGCCGACCCGGTGCTGCTGCTGCTGGACGAGGCCACCAGCCAGCTCGACGCCGCCAGCGAGGCCCACGTGCGCGAGGCGCTGCGCACCCTACGGCAGGGGCGCACCACGATCCTGATCGCCCACCGGCTGACCAGCGTCCTGGACGCCGACCAGGTGGCGGTGGTCGAGGGCGGCCGCCTGGTCGAGCACGGCACGCCCGAGGAGCTGCGCGGCGGCGGTGGCCGCTTCGCCGAGCTGTACCAGCGCTGGGCCGCCGGCGCCGCCTGAGCCGCTCGAGACGGGGCCCGGGTATGGCACGAACGCGTCCAGAGCCGCAGGCTGGAGCTCCCCCGGGGGAGCTCAGAGGAGGTTCAGGGGGGCTCATGCCCAGCCGAGCGCCCGTGCGCCGATGCCGAGGAGGGTGGAGACTCCCAGGACGATCAGCGGGTTCCAGCGCAGCAGCTGGGCCATGGCGAGCGCGGCGGCCAACACCACCAGGCTGACCCAGCCGGTCAGGGTGGCCCGGCCGATGCTGAGGGTGGCGGCGAAGATCAGGCCTACCGAGGCGACCGTCAGGCCGCGGGTGAACGCCGGGATCAGGTGGACGCCCCTGAGCCGCTGGTAGCCCCACAGCAGCGGCAGCATCAGGTAGCCGGGCAGCACGATCGCGACGGTGGTGGCCAGCGCCCCGACCAGGCCGTGGAGCATGTAGCCGATGGCGGCGACGTAGGTGTTGGCCTGCCCCGGGGTCACCCGCGCGATGGTGAACGCGTACAGCAGCTGGTCGGTGGTCAGCACCCCGCGGCCGTCGACGAGGTCGTCCTGGAGCAGCGGCACCATGACCGGGCCGTTGCCGAACGTCATGGCGTTGTAGAGGAACACCACCGCGCACAGCTCAAGCAGGCTCACGGTCCCCCCTCTTGTGGCCGAACAGCAGCATCCCGGCGACCCCGCCGGCCAGTAGCAGCACGACCGGGCTCAGGTGGAGGACGGCGGCGCCCAGGAACGCGCCGCTGGCCAACAGCAGCTCCCGCGAGGGGCGGAAGACCTCGCGGCCGAGCCGCAGGGCGGCGACGACGATGAACGCCAGCGCGGCGGGCAGGATCGTCACCGGCAGCAGGTCCAGCAGCCCTCCCTGCCGCCGCAGGATGCCGTACGCGGCGGTGAGCGCGACGGTGAGCACCAGGGCGGGCAGCACCAGCCCGCACAACGCGATGGCGGTGCCGACCAGGCCGGCGAACCGGTAGCCGTAGGCCACGGCCAGGGCGGTCATCGTCCCACTCGGCACGATGCGGCCAAGGCCGTACAGCCGCAGGAACTCCTCCCGATCCACTGCCTGGCGGCGGGTGACCAGCTCGCGTTCCAAGACCGCCAGGATGCCCAGGCCGCCGCCGAAGGCGAGCCCGGCCTTGAGGAAGATCCCAAACAGCGCCCGCCGGGTGATCGGCCCCTCGGAGCCGGTCTGGTCCGCGGGGCGGCTCATCCGCTCCAGCTCATGGCAGGCCGGGTGGCACGACGACGAAATGGCCGCATCATGTCGTGGTCCTCATGTTCGAGCAGGTTCCGTACCGGAGCAGCGAGGTTGGGGGTGGGTCGCGTCAGCCGACGTGGATCCGTGGGCGGCGGGCCAGGTCGGGCTCGGCCTTGCGCAGGACCTCGCGGGTGACTGGGGCGACTTCGCCGTCGCCGAAGATCAGGTAGCGGAGCAGGTTGACGATGGGGCTTCCCTCCGTCCAGCCGAAGTAGGCGTGCGGCTGCTTGCCGGTCTGGTCGCGGACGTGCAGGAGCACGGCTGCGATCGAGTTGGCGATGACCGAGCTCTCGACCCGCAGGATCCTGTAGCCGAACCGCACCTCGCCGGTCACCTCCAGCGACGACTCGAACTCCGACGGGTCGAGGACGGTGACCTCGAGGAACAGCACCGGATCCGCGGGCGGGATGTGGTTGTCCTCCCGCTCCTCCCGCTCCTTCTCGCGGTATTCGGCCTCGTCGCGCTCGTTGGGCTCGTTGGCGATGATGCGGATCTCACCGGCGGCCGCCTGGTCGACCAGCTGCCGGGCGAGGGGGTCCAGCCGCACCGCGGTCACCCGCAGCTCGGTGGACCGGGTCGCCCGGGAGACCAGCGAGGTGGTCACGATGGCCAGGATGAAGAAGGAGGCGATCCGCACGCCGTCCGGACGCTCGATCACGTTGGCCACCGCGGTATAGCCGAAGACCAGCGTGATCGCGGCGTACGCGCGCCACCGCGGGCTTGCCCGCCGCCGGGCGGACAGGGTCGCCGCGACCGCGGCCGACGACATCAGCACCAGCACGCCGGTGGCGTACGCCCCGCTCTGGGCCACGACGTCGGCCCGGAAGATCACCGTGATGGCGAAGGCGACGGCGGTATACACCAGCACCAGTGGCCGCACCGCGCGGGTCCACTCCGGGGCCATGCCGTAGCGGGGGAGGTACCTCGGCACGATGTTCAGCAGCCCCGCCATGGCCGAGGCCCCGGCGAACCACAGGATGCAGATGGTGCTCAGGTCGTAGGCGGTGCCGAAGCCGCCGCCCAGGTACCGGTGGGCCAGGTAGGCCAGCGCCCGACCGCTGGCCTGGCCCCCTTCCTCGAACTCCCGGTGGGGGATGAGCACGGTGGTCGTGAAGCTGCTGCTGATCAGGAAGCCGCTCATGATCAGGGCGGCGGTCCTGAGCAGCTTGCGGGTGTTGCGGATGCGGCCCTCCGGCCGCTCGGGGGTGTCGCCGGGATCGCCACGGACCAGCGGCATCACCGCCACCCCGGTCTCGAAGCCGGACAGGCCGAGGGCCAGCTTCGGGAAGACGATCAGGGCCACGGCCACCATCAGCAGCGGGCTGGAGTATCGGGTGGTGAGCAGGTTGCGCCAGTCGGCCACCACGGCCGGATCGGCCAGCACGTGCCCCAGGGCGACGACCACCACCACCAGGTTGAGGGCCAGGTAGGTGGCGACCAGGCCGACCGCGATGCCGATGGCATCGGTGAAGCCCCTGAGAAAGACCCCGCCGAGCAGGGCGATCAGCAGCAGCGTGACGCCGACCTGATGGCCCTCCAGAAGCTTGGGCACGAACGGGTTCTCGAGGACGTGGGCCGTGGCGTCCGCGGCCGACAGCGTGATCGTGATCACGAAGTCGGTGGCGACGAACCCGAGCAACGCCAGCACGAACAGCTTGCCCTGCCACCACGACAGCAGCCGCTCCAGCATGGCGATCGAGCCTTCGCCGTTGGGGCTCTCGCGGGCGACGCGGCGGTAGACCGGGAGTGCCCCGAACAGGGTGAGCAGCACCAGGAGCAGGGTGGCTACGGGCGACAGCACACCGGCGGCCAACGCGGCGATGCCTGGCTGGTAGCCGAGGGTCGAGAAGTAGTCCACCCCGGTCAGGCACATCACCTTCCACCAGGGATGCTGGACGTCCTCGGCAGGCCGGCGGTGGGGGCCGTGCACGTTGGCGTCATGGCCGAGGTCCCCGAGCAGCCAGGTCTTGAGGCGCTCCGACGCCCGGACGTCGTCCACCCGCCTGGTCGTCGTGGTCACCTGCTCCTCCAGCGCCGAGCGACCTCACCACTCGTCTCAGCGATCGGCTGCCCAAGCCAGGATAGTGTGCTGCCCGACCCCACCTATGAACCTACGGCGACCAGGCACATACCCGCGACAACCCGGCGGGCCTGGCTGCGACCTGCAGCCAGGCCCGCACCGCGGTCTTCGGTTCCTTCGCCGGGCTCAGCTCGGGAGCCCGTCCAAGAACGGGTCGACGGCGGCGTCGTTCTCCGCCATCCCCCAGACCTCGGTCGCCTTCCCGTCTCTGATGTGGAAGACCTGCACGTATTTCCATTCAGCACTCGAACCGTCCGCTGCGGTGGCCGAGGCCGTCCCCATCGTGACGACGTGGTCGTCGTTCCCCAGGATGTCGTGGACGTCCACGGAGGGCATGCCGCCGGTCGCCTCTGCCTGACGGGCAAAGAATTCGAGCACCGCTGCCTTGCCCTGGTAGGCACCGCTCCACTTGCTGTTGCCGCCGACGTGCCAGACCACATCGTCGGCCAAGTGCTCGTCCATCCATCCCGTGTCGCCCTTCTGGAGGGCCTCGAAGCCCTCCTGGACGAGGGTGACGTTCGGATGCTCGTGCTGCGTCATGACGGGCTTCCTTTCGCAGATGGCCCCGTGACCTGGTCGGCGGGGCGGGTTGCCTTGGTCTGCTGGCGTGAAGGAGAACCTGCCGTCCGGCGCTCGCGGAGACTCCCCCCTTTCAGCGCACGTATCGTCCGCAAGCGCTCGGCCCGTTCCGCGACTGTGTCACGTGACGGTCCGCTCCCACCGGTGCTGCTCACGCCGGGGGCAGTCTCCGCGACCACCGTCCCGAGAGCGTTACGAGGGGCCGCACCACGCTGCGCTCGACCAGGCCGTTTGCCCTAGATTGGGGCACCCTGGTACCCAGCGATGGAACTGTCAGAGCGGTCACCGGCAGGCCAACGGCGGCCTCATTCGCAACGCATCCTCGCGGACGAACCGTGCCGATCACCGATGCCTCGTCTTCTCGAGACCATCAGGGCGGCCGAGTCGGCGCATGGCCCGGTACACCTGGGCGGGCGGGGGTGGGGGCGGGGGTGGGGGCGGCAGCTCGTCCCTTCCGCTTCGGCGCCATAGCCAGAAGATTACGGTAAGTGGAGGGATATCTCCACTTACTTGGCGACGCACGCTCAATTCGGCCTCGGCCCGACGCGCGAGTGGCCGGCAGCTGCGTTCGTCGTGTCGCTTCGAAGACACTCGCCTGGCCGCCTGGCCCATAGCATGGCAAGGAGGATCGGGAGATGGTCGATCGTGCCGTCGGCGCTGGGGGTCACGATGTGCGAGGAAGCAATCTCCTACCATTTACAGTATGAGACCAATTTTGTGATGGATTGGTCGAGTTGTACGACTTGATGGTTGTCAGAGCACGGCTGAGAGAGAGGCCTCTCGGTTGGCTGAGGACCGACTGCGCAGGGCGGAGTTCCGGGCGCTTGGCAATCGCCTCACCGTGCTCGGCGTGGCGCTGCTCTCCATCCTCATCGACCTTGCCTTCGTGGGCCTCTGGTTGGGCATGCAGCACCTCGCGCGGGCCGCGTTCGACCTGCTCAGCCCCCACTCGAGCCTCGAGGAGCTCGTCTACGGCACCGTGGAGGTCATCTCCATCGGATCGACGCTGGTCGTCGTGGCGGCCTACGTCTTGCGTGACCTCGTGCTCTCGGTCCGACGAATCTGGAAGCTGAAATGAGCCTTCAAACCGACACTGCCCAGCAACAGGCATGGTGGCGACGACGACTCCTCCACGACTGGCTGGGGTCGCAAGCTCAGCTCCCGATCGAGCGCAACCCGAGAAGGGCGCTGTACGAGTACGCCCGGCGACTGGCCGTGCTCGGCGCCGTGGTCACCGTCAATGTCGTCATCGCTGGCCTGGCGGTGCTCACGTTCCTCGACAGCGCGGGCCCACCCCCCATGGCAGCGGTCGAGGTGGCCGCCGCCATCTCCGCGGTTCTCCTGCTCTCTGGGCTGCTGACCCCGCTCGCACGTGCCAGGGCTATCCGGGCCGGTCTCCCGAGCCGGGACATGCTGTGGGCGCTCTTCGTCGTCTGGGCGGTCGCGCTCGGGGTCGCCGTCGATGTTGTCTCCGCGAGGTCCCTGCGATTCCACCCAGGTGCCGTGGTGCTGCTCGGAGCCTTCGTGGCTGCGGTCCTGCTGCGCGCGTTCCCACCGCTGTTCGATACGGCCACGCGTCTGTCGGGCGCCGCCCGCAACGCATTGGCACGAACCGAGAAGGCAGTCGCCGAGGACGCCACCGGTGAGCCGGGTCCTGCGCCGGTGCTCTCGGCTCGAGAGATCGTCTCGTTTCTGGCGGACACCGAGCTGTTCAGGAAGGTCGACCGGCGTGCGCTGAGGAAGCTGGCCGAGGCGACGGCAACCCGCCCGGTCGGCAAGGGACAGACCATCTTTGCGCAGGGCGATCACGGCGACCAGATGTTCGTCCTCATCAACGGAGCCGTCAGACTGGTGATGCGGTCGGCAACGGGTGAGGCGGTCGAGCTGGCACGCTTGTGGGCGCCTGCCGCGTTCGGCGAGGTCGCCCTTACGGACCCTGGTGACCGAACGGCCACGGCCGAGGCGGTCGAGCGCAGCGTCCTGCTGGTGATCGATAGGATCGACCTGCTCGAGCTGCTGCGCTCCGACAGCGACGCGATGGAGGCGATGCTGCAGTCGCAGGGTGCGATGATCCGGCACGCCGACCAGCTTGCAGCCGACGTGGTGTTCCTGAAGCCGCAGAGCCGGGTGGCACGCGCACTCCTCGACCTGGCCGAGAGCGACACCGGCGAGGGCAGGCGCCCGCGCACCCTTCGTATCACGCGTGCCGATCTGGCCAGCAAGGTCGGCGCTCCCCAATCCCAGGTGACCCGCATCTTGCGCCGGTTCCAGCGCCTGGGCTACATCCGCATGGTCGACTGGACCATCGAATTGCTCGACCCGGCCGAGCTTCGGCGTCGCGCCGGAAGGTGAGCAGCAGCCGAGATGGCTCCTCCCCTGCCCGCCGAACGGGACGGGTGACGCCCTGAACGGTTCACCCAGCGGCACCTGACGGAGACGGCGAACGCGTCCGCGGCGATCGGTGAAGGAGGGGTGACCATAGACTCCAATACGAGGAGGTGCTGCTGGACCGGCAGGCGTTCGCCTACCGGGGCGAGCGGTCCAGGATCGTCAAGGAGAACGTGGGCTTCGAGCAGGCCAAGGGCATCGAGCCGGTCGGGCACGCGAAGGGCCTCTGGATCCTCTTCGAGCGCCTCGCCACGGCGATCGTCGACAAGCCGGGCCAGCTTCCCTGATGCATTGGTGAACACCTGAACGTCCGCGGGACCCCGCCCACCGGGGCCGGTGGTCCCGCGGACGTGCGCGCCGGCGCACGCCAGGCCGGCGGGCCGGCCCGGGCGCCGGAGCGGGGGTCGGCGCCCAGGCCGGCGGGGGGCCGGTCGAGCGGCCCGGCCGAGGTGGCGGCCGGGCCGGTGGCTATCGCAGGCTCCTGCGCCTCCTCGCTGCCAGGCCGATCAGCAGCAGGACCGTGGCCGGCATCGCCGCGGCGAGCGGGAGGATGCCGCCGGCGTTGAGGGTGCGCTGCTGGGCGACGCCGAGCCTGAGGGTGTTGCTGGCGGCGACGCTGGCGGCTCCCTGCTCGGCGGTGACGGCCACGTACAGCACGAAGCGTCCGGTGTTGACGGCCTGCACGTTCCAGGTGAGCCGGGTGCTGGCGTGGGCGGCAAGGGTGCCAGCGTAGGCGGTGCGGCTGGTGGACCAGTCCTCCGGGTCGACGTAGACGTCCGGGTCGAGGCTGAGGACGTTGAGGTGGGCGATCACCGCGGGGACGGGCTGGTCGCCGTCGTTGCGGACGGTCGAGGTGAAGCTGAACCGCTGGCCGATGGGGGTGTCGATGGTGGTCCGGTCGAGCGCGACCGACAGCGCGGGCGGGTCCGGGCTCGGCGCGGCCGCGGCGGCACCGGGAGCCAGCACGGCGAGCAGCGCGAGGATGACCAGGGCGGGCCTCATGCCCGCCTCCCAGGGTGGAGGGTGAGGCGGCCGGCGACGGCCAGCGCCGCGCCGGCCGCGAGGGCGGCCGCCACCACGGGGCCGACCAGCCAGCCGGCGTCCTGGCCGGGGCTGTGCCCCTCGAGGACCAGCTTGCCGAGGTAGCGCAGGCCGGAGGTGAACGGGTCGGCGCGCAGCAGCAGCCCGCCGAGCCAGCCCTGCTGCACCGACGACGGCATCTGCGTCGGCGCGTACAGGGCCAGCAGCGCGAACAGGCTCACCGACAGGCTCAGCCGGTTGGACTGGACCAGCGTGCTGACCAGCAGGCCGTAGCCGGCCAGGAACAGCGCCAGCAGGCTGCCGACGGCGAGGCCGCTGGCCACGGCCACCCCGCCGACGCCGACCCCGTGGCCGAGGTACCAGACGTAGGGGACGGAGAGCACCCAGGCGGCGAGCCAGAGCGACAGGGCCGCGAGCGCCTTCCCGACGATCAGGGCGCGCCGTGGCGCCGGGCTCAGCAGCAGGCTCTCGAGCGTGCCGCGCTCGCGCTCGCCGCTGACCGCGTCGGCCGCGCCGAGCAGGACCAGCAGCGCGCCGACGGCGACGGCGACCTGCAGCGTCAGGCTGACGGCCTCGCGCTGCTCCAGGAAGTTGAGCGCCTGGTTGGTGGCGACCAGGTAGGAGGTGACGCTGAGCAGCAGCGTGTAGACGAACATCAGCGGCAGCCCGCGGCCGGCGAGCCACAGGTCGCGCAGCTCCTGTTCGGCGGCGACCAGCCACGCTCCCCTGCCGGCGGCGGCCGGCCGGCTGTCGGCCGCGGCGGCCATCAGGCGCCCTCCGTGACCGCGAGGAAGGCGTCGCCGAGGCGGCCGCCCTCGAGCGAGAAGCCGAGCACGGGCACGCCGGCGTCGAGCAGGCTGCCGAGGGCCTTGGCCGCGGCGGCCTCGGGCTCGAGGCCGACGGGCAGGCGCAGCTCCAGCGCGCCGGTGTGGTCGCCGTCGCTGGCCACCGCGTCCAGCGCGGCAGCGGCGAGCACCTCGACGGCGCGGTCACGCAGCTCGGGCGGGACCTTCACCAGGCCGCGCCGCGGCAGCGCGGCGCTGCGCACCACCTCGGCGACCGTGCCGTGCGCCACCACGCGGCCGCGGTTGAGGATCAGCACCCGGTCGCAGGCCTGCTCCACCTCGGCAAGCAGGTGGGTGCTCAGCACCACGGTGACGCCGTGCTGGCGCACGATCCGCTCCATCAGCTCCAGCATCTGCAGCTGGCCGATCGGGTCCAGGCCGAGCGTCGGCTCGTCGAGGAAGACCACCTGGGGGTCGTTGACCAGCGCCCGCGCGATCCCGAGGCGCTGCCGCATGCCGCGGCTGTAGCCGGAGACGAGCGAGCCGCCCCGCTCGGCGAGGCCGACCTCGGCCAGCAGCCTGCGCGCGGTGGCGTGGGCGTCCCCGCGCGAGCTGCCGAACAGCATCGCGTGGAAGGCCAGCCACTCCTCCCCGGTCTGCCCCTGCGGGTAGCCGGCGCTCTCCGGGAGCACGCCGAGGCGCCGGCGGATCTCCACCGGCTGGCTCTGCGGCACGCCCGCCACCGTGAACCAGCCGGCGTCCGGCCGGATGATGGTGGACAGCATCCGGATCACCGTGGTCTTCCCGGCGCCGTTGGGGCCGAGCAGGCCGAGGACGGTGCCGGCCTTCACCTCCAGGTCGAGCGACTCGACGGCCGGCACCTCGCCGTACGACTTCCGCAGCCCCCGCGCCTCCAGCGCCAATGTGCCGGACATCCTCAGCCGCTCCACCGGCACGGACGATCTCGGCCTGACCGCATTGCTCTCCCCCGTCGCCCCCGCTGGCCGGTCGGCGCCCCGCGCACCCGAGCGGCGCTCCCCCGTCGTCCGGGGGGCTACCGCTCCGCTCCTCGAGCCCCTCGGGCCCCCCTGCCCTGTATCGGCAGGGCAAGTGTGCCGCCGAATCCTGAATGCTGGCTGAATCGTCACATCCTGGGAGCGGTCAGCGGAAGACCCCGGTGTGGCCGAGCGAGTAGCGGCCCGGCTGCGGGTAGACCGAGAGGCCGTGCGGCCTGCGGCCGACCGGGATGCGGGCGAGCAGGTGCCCGTCGCGGGTGTCGATCGCGTACACCTCCGCGGCGTAGCGCCCCGACAGCCACAGCACCCGGCCGTCGGCCGAGACGCCGCCCATGTCGGGGCTGCCACCGCCCGGCAGGCGCCAGGTGGCGACCACCTCGCGGGTGGCGAACGAGATCAGCGAGACCGACCCGGCGCCACGGTTGGACACGTACAGCACGCGCGAGTCCCGGCTGGCGTACAGCCCGTGCGCGCCGTTGCCGGTCGGCACGAACTTGAGCACCTCGAGCCGTGCGGCATCGACCACCCAGACGCCGCCGGTCAGGTCGGCGACGTAGAAGACGCTGCCGTCGGGGGCGAGCTTGACGTCCTGAGGCATCGCGCCGGCGTCGAGCCGCAGCACGTCGACCACCCTCTCCCGGGCCACGTCGACCTTGACCAGCTCGCCGCTGTACTCGCAGCTCGCCAGCAGGTAGCGGCCGTCGGCGCTGAAGTCCATGTGGTCGATGCCCTCGCACGGCACCGGCAGGGCGTGCCGCAGTCGCATGCTGTGCGGGTCGCGGAAGTCGAGGCGGCGCAGGCGCTCGGCCACCACGATCGCGCGACGGCCGTCGGGGGTGAAGTACAGGTTGTAAGGGTCGTCCACGTGCACGGTGCGGACCGGACGGCCCTTGGCCGGGTCGACCGCGGTGAGGGTGTCGCCCTGGTTGTTGCCGACCCACAAGGTGCGCAGGTCCCACGACGGGGTGACGTGCTGCGGCTGCCGCCCGACGGTGAAGCGCCCGAGGCGGCGGAAGCTGCGCGCGTCGATCACCTCGACGGTGTCGCTGCCGCTGTTGGGCACGTAGACGCGGGCAGGGAAGCCGCGCACCGCCGGGCTGAGCCGCCCTGGGCGGTCGGCGGCGTAGACGTCGCCCGGGTCGAGCGGCGGCGGCATCCCTGGCAGCGGGTCCACCCGGGTCGCCGGCGCCTGCCTGGCGCCGGAGGCGTCCGCGACCACGCCCCTGCCGGCCTCGGGCCGGTCGGCCTCCTGGCCCGGCAGCGGCAGGTAGCCAGCGGCGACCGACGCCAGCGCCAGGGCGGCGACGGCCAGCGCTCTGGCACGACGGACACCGGGCGGCACGGGGCCGGGGCTGCTCGGCATCGGGACCTCCTGCAGGACCGGGCTCTCCCGCCCGGTCGCGGCCAAACCGGGGTGCACGGCGACCAGCGGCCAGGGCGGCGGGCGTGCTGCGCAACCACGCGATCCTGGACGGCCAAGCTGAACCTCACCTGACGGCGGCCCGGCGGCCAGCTCGTTCAGCGGAGGTTCAGCAATGGCCGTCAGATTCGTGGGCGCCGCGACCCGTCGGGCTGGCTCCGGGCCAGCTCGGCGCGCCTGGCACGGCGCGCCGCTGCGATACTGGAGCGCCGGGGGGATGGCCGTGAAACTGCTGCTGGTCGAGGACGACAAGAAGATCGCCACCGCGGTCAAGCGGGGCCTCGAGGCCGAGGGCTTCACCGTCGAGGTGGCCTTCGACGGCGACGACGGGCTGTGGCTGGCCAGCGAGGGCGCCTACGACCTGATCGTGCTCGACATCCTGCTGCCCCGCCGCAACGGCTACCGGATCTGCGCCGACCTGCGCGCGGCCGGCAACTGGACCCCGATCCTGATGCTCACCGCCAAGGACGGCGACCTGGACGAGGCGGAGGCGCTCGACACCGGCGCGGACGACTACCTCACCAAGCCGTTCTCGTTCCCGGTGCTGGTCGCCAGGGTCCGCGCCCTGGTGCGCCGCACCACCGGGCGCAACCCGGCACCCGTGGTCGTCGGCGACCTGCGCATCGACCCGGGCGAGCGGCGCGCCTGGCGCGGCGACGACGAGCTGGCCCTCACCGCGCGCGAGTTCGAGGTGCTCGAGTTCCTGCTGCGCCGCGCCGGCCAGGTGCTGTCCAAGGACGAGATCCTCGCCGGGGTGTGGCAGCAGGACTTCGACGGCGACCCCAACATCATCGAGGTCTACGTCCGCCGCCTGCGCCGCAAGCTCGACGAGCCGTACGGGCGCCGTTCCATCGGGACGGTCAGGGGCGCCGGCTACCGCCTCAGCGACGATGCCGGCTGATCCCCGATCCCGGCTGCGGCGGGTCGCCGGCAGCGTGCAGTTCCGCGTCACCGCGCTGGCCGTCCTCGCCGTGGCGGCCGTGCTGGTCGCGGCCGGTGTAGGCCTGGTCGTCGCCCAGGGGCGGCTGCTCACCCACAACGTCGAGTACGCCATCCGGCTGGGCGCCGACGACCTCGCCGCCCGCGTCACCGCCGGCCCGGTGCGCGGCACCCTCGGCGGCCTCGAGGGCAGCAGCGCCCAGGTCGTGACCCTCGACGGCGAGGTACTCGCGGCCAGCCCCGACCTCAGCGGCCGGCCACCCATCGGGCAGCCGCCGCCGGCCGGCCAGCGCGAGAGCCTCCGCACCGTGGCCGGCCTGCCAGGCGAGGCCGTCCCCTTCCGGCTGCTGAGCCGGCGGGTCGACGGCCGTGACGGGCCCGTCGTGCTGCACGTCGCCGGTGCCCTCGACGACGTCGACGAGAGCACCGACGTCCTCAGAACCATCCTGACCGTCGCCATCCCGACCCTCGTCGCGGTGCTGGCCGCGCTCATCTGGACCCTGGTGGGGCGCACCCTGCGGCCGGTCGAGGCGATCCGCGCCGAGGTCGCCGCCATCGGCGGCACGGACCTGCACCGCCGCGTCCCGAGGCTGGACGGCGACGACGAGATCGCCCGCCTCGCCCGCACCATGAACGCCATGCTCGACCGCGTCGAGGACGCCACCGGCCGCCAGCAGCGCTTCGTCGCCGACGCCTCCCACGAGCTGCGCAGCCCGCTGACCCGGATCCGCTCCGAGCTGGAGGTCGACCTCGCCCACCCGGACAGCGCCGCGCTCGCCGCCACCCACCGCAGCGTGCTCGACGAGACCGTCGCGCTGCAGCGCCTGGTCGAGGACCTGCTCCACCTCGCCCGCAGCGACGCTGGCGCCCTCACCACCCGTCACGAGCCGGTCGACCTCGACGACATCGTGCTGCGCGCGGCCGCCCGCCTGCGCGCCGACGGGCGCGTCAAGGTTGACATCAGCGCCGTCTCGGCCGCACAGGTGCACGGCGACCCCGACCAGCTCGGCCGCACCGTGCGCAACCTCACCGACAACGCCGCCCGCCACGCGGACAGCACCGTCACGCTCACCCTCACCGAGCAGGACCACGCAGCGGTCCTGAGCGTCGCCGACGACGGTCCCGGCATCCCCGCCGACCAGCGCGACCGCGCCTTCGAGCGCTTCACCCGCCTGGACGAGGCCCGCACCTCCGGCGGCACCGGACTGGGCCTGGCGATCACCCGCGAGATCATCCTGCGCCACCACGGCACCATCACCATCGACCCGAGCCACCACCCGGGCACCCGCTTCGTCGTCAGGCTTCCGGTTGATTGATCCGGGGGGGAGCCCGAGACAGCTCCCCCCCGGATCAATCACCCCTGGTGGTCAGCACGGCGGTGAGCTGGGCGCGGCTGGAGATCCCGAGCTTGGCGCAGGCACGGCCGAGGTAGTTGTTGACCGTGCGCACCGAGAGCTCGAGGCGCAGGGCGATCTCCCGTGAGGCAACGCCGGAGGCGGCCAGCATGGCGACCTCGCGCTCGCGTGGGGTCAGCACCGAGCCGACGCCGGCAGGGTCGAGCAGCGGGGTCTGGCTGCCCTCGCAGACCGCGGCGAGGGCGCTGGCGCGCTCCAGGGAGGCGTTGGCGGCCAGGCGGCGACCGGCCGCCCGGTGGGCGCGGGCCGCCGCCAGCGCGGCCTCGGCGGCGAGCAGGGACGCACCCAGCTCGGCGAAGCCGGCCGCCGCCTGGTCGAGCGCGGCGCCGTCGGCGGCGGCGAGCGCCGCCGAGGCGGCCGCGAAGGCGGCAACCAGCTCGCCCTCCATGGCCGTGGCCAGCTCGGCCAGGCGCCCGGCCGCCGCTGCCGGGTCGCCGAGCCGGGCCAGGTCGTAGAGGGCGACGGCCTCGTGGCTGTGTTGCTCCGAGGCGCGCGCCGCCTCGGCGGCGCCGCGGGCGAGGCCGGCGGCACGCGACAGCTCGCCTTGGGCAGCGGCCACCCAGGCACGGTCCAGCTCCAGCCAGGGATCGAAGACCTTGTTGGCCTCGCCGGCGCGGGCCTCCGCCGCGGCGAGCCAGCTGGCCGCGCCCGCGGCATCGCCGACCAGGGCGCTCACCGCGGCCAGCTCGCCCTGGAACACCCGCACGAAGCGGTAGGGGTCCAGCTCGTCGAGCAGGGCGACAGCCTCGCGCAGGGCGGCCTGGGCAGTCGCCATGCGCCCCTGAGCGCGGGCGACCAGGCCGCGGAAGCCAGCCCAGCCGCCGGTCTGTCCCTGCGAGCGGCTGGCCGCCGAGCGCCGGTAGCCCGCCTCCGCAACGGCCCACGCCTCCTGCAGCCGTCCGGCGCCGAGCAGCGCCTGGCAGCGTGCGTAGCCGAGCTGGGCCTCCACCCATGGCAGCTCGTCGCGGTGGCGGACGGCCAGGCCGATCGCCTGGTCCGCCAGCGCCAGCGCCCGGTCCACGCGCCCGAGAAAGGCGTTGGCAGGCACCGCCGCGGTCGCCGCCCAGAGCACGGCCTGCGCCGCCTCAGCCGGCGGCTCCTCCCCTAGCCCGGGCGGTAGTGCTGTCCGCGCTGGTCAAGGCGGTGCGGACCTTCGTGCAGGCGTTCTGCGGCGTGATGGCGGTCAGCGTCCCGGCCGACTTCTCCGTCCCGGCCTGGCGGGCGGTGGTGCTCGCCGCGGCCGCGGCCGCGCTCGCCGCGGCCTGGCGGGCCGGGCTGGACACCCTGCCCGTCCCGAGCCTGGTCGACCGGTGGGGCACCGCCGCCGTCCCTGGCGCCGAGCCGCCCCGCCTGCCCCGCCGCGCCTAACCAATGCCCGCCCGGAGCGCCTCCGGCCGGCCTCGGCCGGGGCGCTCCGACTTCCAGGAGGAACCCCATGCTCCGACGTTTCCTCGTCGCCGCCACCGCCGGCGTCGCGCTCACCCTGGCCCTCGGCGCCGCGCCGACGCTGGCGTGCCCCCGCCCCGACTCGCCCATCGCGGGACAGGTTCGGTCCTTCGTGGCCAAGCACGAGGGGCGCTACGCGTCGCAGGCGCGCGAGGAGTTCGCCCAGGCGGAAGCCCGCATGGACAGGCTGGCGTACGGGGTGATCGCCCGCACCATCCAGCTCCAGGCCAAGACGGCTGAGCGCAGCCGCCCGCTCAGGCCGTTCGCCGCAGGTCCGCGTGCCTGCGACGAAGACGTTCGTAGCGACGGCAGGCGCAAGATGTCCTACTGCCTCAAGATCTACGGACTGAACAACGCCCAAGCCTTCGGCGCGGTGGACTTCCACGCTTGGGCGTGGCGCGACGGCGTCGGCTGGATCACCTGGACGTTCATGTCGATGACCCTCAACTACACCAAGTTCTGGCACAAGGGCACCCCCTGGCCGAACGGCGAGCCGATCTTCTCCTTCGGCCAGAGCGCCACCGAGTTCGGGTGCAGCCTCAGCGCTGGCGGCGGCAGCTCGGGCTGTTCGATCCCGAACTCGTCGCAGTTCACGCTGTACTCGCTCGCGTCCGACTTCTACTCGGCGTGCACCAACGAGCAGTGGTCGACGGGGAACTACACCGACCTGTCGTACCGGGACGACGAGAACGTCTCCAGGTTCGTCCCGCGCTTCTTCTGGCGCTCGCCCTACTCGGGCTTCTGACGCAGGCGCTCGACCTCGGCCAGCAGCTCCTCGAAGTCGGGCTCGAGGCGTCGCACCGCCTCGGGCGCGGGGCAGCCCTCCTCGTGGGAGACCGACTCGCGTTCCTGCCTGGTCTCGCCGGGTAGCTTGACGCCGCAGTAGTAGCACCAGGCGACCGGGTCGCCGATGCGGCCGACCGTCCACGTGTCCCGCACGTGGGCGCGCTGCTTGATCCGGTCGAGGTCGAACGGCTCCGCCCCAACGTCCACGTCCCGTCCTTTCGGTTCCACCTGCCCCGGGCGTCCTCGCGCCCGGGGCTTCTTGCGTTGCTACGCGGCGACGCCCTGGCGGCGCGCCAGCCCCCGCAGCCCCGGCGTCCGGGCCCGCCGCTCCCGCACGAGGAGCTCCCGGATGGTCGTCTTCGGGTAGGCCTGGTAGCGCATCCAGTTCGGCGCCATCCGCTCGACCGCGAGCAGGGTGTCGGTCGCGGCGCGGTCGTGGCCGAGCGAGGTGTGGGCGTAGGCGACGTCGGCGTAGTGCCGGGCTCGGGAGGCGAGTGGCAGGTCGGCGTCGGGCGGCATCCGCCGGGCCAGGTCCAGGGCACGGCCGGGCCGGTCGGTGACCACGCTCACGTCGACCTGCTGCATCACGACCAGCGGCTTCCCGAACGGGGACTGGTAGTCCAAGCGGACCGACGGCTGGCCCTCGAGCCGGGTCGCGGCCGCGTCGGCGAGGCGGAGGATGTCGTCGGCCTCCTCGCCGGCGCCGTCGCGGGCGGCGGCGACCGCGGCGTCGATCAGGAGCCGCCCCCAGACGGAGACGTGCTCGGGCGGGGCCTTGCCGAGCTTGGGCTCGATGCGGTCGGCCTGCTCGACCGCGAGGCGGCGGGCCTGCGCCAGCGGCGACCGGCGGCCGCGCACCCCGGCGACGCCGGCGGGGTCGGCGGTGCCGGTCTGGTGCAGCAGCAGCCACGACATCCACCCGGTGATGGCCGCGTGGCGGAGCTCGTCGTCGGCGTGCCCGGCCGCGGCGATCGCGCGCTCCATCGACAGGTGGGCGAGGTCGACGTGGCCGAGGTGGACCAGCATCGACCCGGCGACGCCGTAGGCGTCCGACAGCGCGGCGTGGGGCGCGGCGCCGCCGGGGTCCCGGGCGCTGGCCCGGGCGGTCGCGATGAAGCCGGGCAGCAACCCGCCGAGGGCGTCGAACCGGTTGGTCCAGTAGCACGCCCAGGCGTAGCGGGCCTGCCGGCGGAGCTCGTCGACGTCGGTGGGCTCGGCCTCGTCCCACAGGGCGGTGATCGCCTGGCGGATCCCGAGCACGCCCCGCTCCTGGTCGTCGTCGGTGTTGATCCTGGGCGGCCGGGCGAGCAGCGCCGCGACGTCGACGTCGAGCGCCGCGGCGAGCTTGTGCAGGGTCGGCAGCTTCGCGGTCTGCTTGCGGCCCTGCTCGAGCTGGGCGACCAGGCCGACGCTGACGCCGGCGTGGTCGGCGAGCTCGGCCTGGGTCATCCGCGGCTCGCTGGTGCGGAGCTCGCGGACCCGCTGGCCGATGATGCTAGGCTCCATGTCGGCCCTCCCGTGTCTTAGGGCCTGCCCCCGCCGCCGTGCCATCGGCGCCGGGGGCGCTTGCTGTTCACGCTACCACCCGGCAGGCCCGGCAAGCCGCAACTAGGACGTTTCGTGCTAGTTGCCAGCAGGGTGGATCTCCGAACTAGCACGTTTCGTGCCTTCCGTGCCTTCTGCCCGGCCGTTAGGGTCCCCCGGTCGCAGGCGAAACGGACAACGGGAGCCCACGGATGGAGCTGGTCGGCGTCGGCGTCCTCGCCCTCTACCTCGCCGGCCTGCTCGCCGCGCTGGTCTGGGCCGAGATCCAGGAGGACGCTGGCCGTGCCGAGCATGCCGCCTTCATGGCGCGCCTCGAGGAGGCCGCCAGCCGCCGCGAGCGGTCGCCTGATACTGGGCGTCGGACGAGGCCGACGCCTGGCACCCCGCCCCCTGCTCCGGTGGCTCGGCCAGGCCCTGCGGCTGGCCGCCGTGCTCGGCGGCTCGGTGAAGTGGAACGGCTGGTAGGACCCTGGCCGCTGGTGAACGACCACCTCGTCCGCCCCTGGCGGCCAGGACGCGCGGCCCCGGCACCCACCAGCACCGGTGCCGGGGCCGCGACCTCCAGGAGGGACCCGAGGTGAGCGGCTGGTTCGACGAGGAGCCCGACAAGCCCGTGAGGCCGGCACTCAGCCCCACGTGCGAGGCCGGCGACTGCGCCGGCTGTCCAGGGTGGTGGTGGACGGTCCACAAGCAGGTCGCGCGCACCTGCGGGCACGACTGCCACCAGCCCACCCGCGCCGCCAGCGCGGCCAGCGCGGCCGTGGCGGCGCGGCGGCCGCGCGCGCTCGGCGTGGTCCGCGCGCCGCGGCTCGGCGCCTGCCCCGGGTGGGCCGGGCCCTGGCGGACCTGCTCGTGACCGTCCCGGACCCCAACCGGCTGCGGCTGCTCCGGGAGGTCCGCCGCCTCCAAGGCCACCTCATCCAGGTGGTGCGCGCCGCCGCGCTCGCCGGCGAGGACATCCCCGGCTGGGTCCAGGACGCCGGCCTGCGGGCCGACGAGTGGGCCGACCCGCTCCACGCCGGCGAGGATCCGCCGCCCCCGTCGCTTTACCCCTGAGACGGTCAGGGCGTGTCGACGACCTGGACGGCCCAGCGGCCGGTTGCGTTGATCTCCAGGCAGTACGTGCCCGGCTGCACGCCCGGCCAGACGTCGTGGCCGCGGTCGGTCGTGTTCGCCGCGACCCCGACCGGGCTGCCCGAGGCGTCCTCGACGTAGATCCCGAAGTAGCCGCTGGTCTGGTTGGTCCAGCGGACCTCCCACGAGCTGTCGACCGTGAAGGTGCGGGTGCGCTTGATGCCCGAGCCGGTGACGTTGAGCAGCACCCGCGGCTTCGCGGCTGCGGGTGCTGCAGTGGCCGCCGGCTTGGTCGCGGCCGGGGCCCGGGTCGGCGTCGGGCTGACCGCGGCGCCCTCGGCCACGGTGGTGGTGGGCGCCGGCGCCGGCGTGCCGTCACCGCCGCCGCCGTGGCCGACGAGGACACCGACGAAGAACGCGACCGGGAGCAGCCAGCCCCGCCGGTAGACCGGCGGCTTCGGCGGCTTCGCCCCCGCCACGGGTCGCGGCGGGGTACCTGGCGGCGGCTGGCCCCAGGCCTGCTGCGGCTGCGGCTGTATGGGCTGCTGGGGCGGCCCCCACGGCGACGGGTCGTCGGGGTGCTGCTGCGTCATCGAATTCGCCCCCCTTGGGCGTCGAAGTGCAACCGCCAGCCAGGCCGGCCCCGCTGCTACGCGGTGGCGCCGGCCAGCCTGCGAGCGAGGATCCCGGCGGCGCGCCGCAGGTCGCCGTGGCCGCCGCGGACGTGGCCGACGACGATCAGGTCGCCCCTCTGCAGCACCAGGATCCAGCTGGTGGCGTCGGGACCGCCGGAGACCTGCATGTTCCAGGAGGCGCGGGCGGCCCAGGCGTGGTCGACGCCCGGCGCCGCCGGTGGCGTGAGCGGCGCCCAGGTCACCCCGCCGATCAGGGTGTCGGTGTTCCAGACCTGGACCGCTGTGCAGCCACTCAGGCGCGCCCTTGCGCGGCTGAACAGGCCGGCGCCGTCACCCGGCTTGGCCTGGGCGTAGGCGGTGAAGCTGCCGCCGGTGCCGTTGCCCGGTCCGAGCAGCGACACCCACGCCTGGCCCAGCGCCGCCTGGTGCTGCTGGACGTAGTGCCTCGGGTCGCTGGCCGCCTGGCAGTGGGCCATCGCCCAGAGGAGCTGGATCTCCTGCTCGGCAGCGTCGTTGTCGAGGTGGTTCACCTTCCAGCCGCTGCCGAAGTCGGACGGGACCGGCAGGACCTTGCGCGGGTCGCTCCGGGCCGTGCCGCCGGGTGGCTCGCCGGAGCTCGCCTGCGTGCTCGGCGTGGCCACGGCGCTGGTCGGGGTGGCCTGGTCCTTGCCACCGCGGGTCGAGGAGGGCTGCCTGCCGGCGCAGCCGGCCAGGGCGATCGCGCCGAGGCAGAGGAGGGTGAGGACGAGACGTGCGCGCATGGTGCACCCCTTCGACGGATTCGGGATACTTCGGTACATACGGCAGTCTCGCGCACGCGCGTCACGAAACCCCAACAGGACGCTCTCCGGAGCGTTCCCTGTCGGCATCGCCGCCGTATCGATCCGGGCGGCGGGTTGGGTCAGCCGGAGGAGGCGCCGTCCCCGGCGGCCAGGCGGGCGCGTTGCGGGCCGACGACGTAGGCCGGGTTCTCGGCGGAGACGATGCCCGCCTTGTAGACCGCCAGCCGCAGGCAGGCGGCGCCGGCCAGCAGCAGAGCGGCGCCGGCGAGGCCGCCGGCGAAGTAGTAGAGCGTGCACTGCGGCGCCTCCAGCCCGGCCGCCTCGGCGGCGCGACGGCGATGTCGGGACCTGGCTGCAGCGCGCCACCCCGGGCCCGTGCTGCGCCGCGCCGGGCACCCGGACGCGACGGTTCGAAACCGCCGCGGACCGCTTCCCGTGGCGCTCGTGTCCCCTGTTCTGGGGACACGCCAAGACGCCTCCGGTGTGATTCCGTGACGCCTCGACGCTGCCCACCACGAGCCTGCTTGGAGCCTCGGCATGACCTTGCTGCCCCGCCGGAGGGACGGCCTGCCGCGGCACCGCCGCAGGATGCTGGTGGCGCTCGGCGTCGCGGCCGCCCTCGGCGGCTGCACCGCAGGACAGCCACCGGACGGTAACGGCGCCACCCCCACGGCAGCCGGCACGGCCGCGCGTGCCACCCCCACGACCGCGTCCGCGCCGCCGCAGCCGCTACCGTCCGGTGGCTTACTCCGGCCAGGGACCTACCGCACGGACGCGGTACAGGGGATCGGCGTGACCTTCCGGCTGGCCTCGCTCGGCTGGGCGGTCCAGTCGGTCACCCGCATCCAGCTCACCCTCGAGGTGGGACTGGCGCCCAACTTCGACCAGATCCGCGCGATCGACGTGGTCGTCCCCGACCTGGTCCCGCAGCCGGCCTGCACCCCGGTGGCGCGCCAGCGGCTGGTGCGCCCACCAGCCGACCTGGCCACGTGGCTGTACCACCACCCATGCTTCCAGCCGCTCGACGCACCGCACCCCGTCACCGTCGCGGGCGCCCGTGGGGTGGAGTGGCGCGCCCGCACGCGCGGGTGGACCCTGCGGGAGAACGGCAACGGGGTCGCCGTCCGCGTGGCCGAGGTCGGCAGGATGCGGCGGCGCGCCGGCGAGGCGCCGTCGGTCGAGGAGCTGGCCCTCGGCCACCTGCAACAGTTCGACGTGGTCCGCGTCGGTGGCCGGCAGGTGCTGCTGATCGTCGAGGCGCCCTCCGCCGGCTTCGCGGCGTTCCGCGACGACGCGCGGCGGGTGCTGGACACCATGCGGATCGCGCCGCGCTGAGGCCGGGACGCCGCCGTCACCAGCGGCCCCGGTGCACCACCTCGTCGAGGCCGCGGCGCCGGCGCCGCACGGCCGAGCCGACCGGGCGCTCGCCGGGCGCCGGGTAGCCGAGCGCGACGGCGCCGACCAGTCGGCGGCCGGTGGGCACGCCGAGCTCGCGCAGCAGCCGCTCCTGGCCGTGGAAGACGCCGAAGAACCAGCCGCCGAGGCCGGCGTCGACGGCGGCGAGCAGCAGCAGCATCGCCGCCATGGCCGCGTCCAGGTCCCAGTACGGCAGCGGCCAGCCGGCCTCGACGTCGAGGCCGAGCCCGGCCTTGTCCGGCTCGGCGTAGCGGTCGAGGTAGGCCTGCCGGTCGGAGAGGACCAGGACGACGACGGGCGCGCCGGCGCGCGCGCCGAGCGGCCGGCGCCACCTCGCCTGGTCGGTGGTGACGCGCCAGAACCAGTCCAACGGCTCGGCGCCGTCGAGCACGACCAGGTCGACGCCCTGGGCGAAGCCGGCGGACGGCGCCCGCAGGGCGCAGGCGAGCACGCCGTCGAGCACCTCCCGCGGCGGCTCCCGGCCGTCGAAGCGACGCACCATCCGCCGCCGCCGTACCACCTCACGGAACTCCATCCGGCGCCCTCCTGCCGTGTCCGCCGGGCCGCCGCTCCGGCCCGTCACCCGTGACGCCCGATGGTGACATCGACCACACTGGCAAGACGCCCGAGCTCCCGCGGCACGACGGGCGCAGGGCTCGGGCAGCGAGGCGTGACCCTCTGGTGCATCGGTGGGACGGTGGTCAGGATGTGGCGCAGGCAGTTCATGACGGGGACCGGACTGGTCGGGGTGGGCGCGGTCGCCGGGCTCGCCGGCTGCGAGCCGGCGTCGCGTCCGGCACGCCGGGACCTGGAGATCCCCGCCACGGCGCCGTCACCACGGCCCGGGGACTGGGCCGCCGCGCGCGCCCAGTTCGACCTCGACCCTGAGCTGTCGCACTTCTCCGCCTTCGTGCTCGCGCCGCACCCGGCGCCGGTGCGGGCCGCGATCGAGCGGCACCGGCGCGGCATGGACCGCGACGCCGTCGGCTACCTGCACGCCAACGAGCGCCGGCTGGAGGCCGAGGTGCGCGCCGCCGCCGCCGCGTACCTCGGCGCCGCCAGGGACGAGATCGCGCTCACCGACAGCACCACCATGGGCCTCGGCCTGCTGTACGGCGGCATCCGCCTGCGCCCGGACCAGGAGATCCTGACCACCGAGCACGACTTCTACGCCACCGGAGAGGCGCTGCGCCTGCGCGCCGAGCGGACCGGGGCGGCCGTGCGCCGGGTCGCCCTGTACCGCGAGATCGGCTCGGTCACCGCCGGGGAGATCCTCGGCTCGGTCCGCGCCGCGCTGCGACCACGGACGCGGGTGCTCGCGCTCACCTGGGTGCACTCGGGCACGGGCCTCGCCCTTCCGCTGCGGCGCATCGCCGAGGAGCTGGCGCGCGTCAACCGCCACCGCGACGAGGCCGACCGCGTGCTGCTGTGCGTCGACGGCGTCCACGGCGTCGGGGCGCTCGACGCCGGCGTCGGCGACCTCGGCTGCGACTTCCTCGTCTCCGGCTGCCACAAGTGGCTGTTCGGCCCGCGCGGCACCGGCTTCGTGTGGGGCAGGCGCGCGGCCTGGGGCCAGGTCACCGGGACCATTCCCAGCTTCGACAACCGCTCCATCGGCGCCTGGATCGACGGCGCCACGCCACGGACCCCGCCCGGTCCGGCGATGACCCCTGGCGGCTTCCACTCCTTCGAGCACCGCTGGGCGCTGGCCGAGGCGTTCCGCCTCCAGGCAACCCTCGAGCGCCGGCTGGTCGCCGGTCGCGTCCGCGCCCTGGCGCGCCAGCTCGGCGACGGCCTGGCCACGATGCGCCACGTCCGGCTGGTCACCCCGGCCGCCGACGACCTCTCGGCGGGCATCGTCTGCTTCGACGTCGACGGCCAGCGTCCAGGCAAGGTGGTCGAGCGCCTGCTGCAGCAGCGCGTCGCGGCCAGCGTCACGCCCTACGCCCAGGAGCACGTCCGCCTCGGTACCAGCATCGTCACCGGCCCCGACGACGTCGAGCGGGCGCTGCGCGCCGTCCGCTCCCTCGCCTGACATGAGCACGGACGCGACCGCCGCCGGCCGGGACGAGCTGTGGGCCCGGGCGGCCGCGCGCATCCACGAGGAGTGCCGCTGGTCGCTGACGCCGCTGGCGCGACTCGGGCGGCCGCGCGACGCGCGCCGCACCTGGCTGGCTGACGGGGAGCCGGGGACGGTGGTCGTCAAGGCCGTCGCCAACCCGTTCGCCCCCGCAAGGGCCGCCTGGGTGGTGCAGGCGCTGGCGCTGCTCAGGGCGCGGGGCTGCCCCGCGCCGGAGCTGCTGTGGCAGGGGCCGCTGGACGAGGGCTGGTGGCTCTCGGTCCAGGAGCGACGGCCGGGACGGCCGCTGCGCACCATGGACCATGCCACGCTGGACAGGCTGCTGGCGCTGGTCGAGCTGCAGGCCGACCCCGGCCTCCCGCCGGGAGGGTGGGACGTGTCCTGGTGGATGGGGGTGGTGTTGTTCGAGGGCTGGGAGCACTGGTGGGACGAGACCCATGCGGTGGCGCCGGCGACCGGTGCGCGGCTGCGGGAGTTCCTGGAGCCGGCCTGGGGCCACCGCCTCCCTACCGTCGACCTGGTCCACGGGGACCTCGGTCCCGCCAACGTGCTCGCCAGCGACGGCGTGATCTCGGGCGTGGTGGACTGGGACGACGTCGGCCTCGGCTCACGGGCCACCGACCTGGCCGGGTTGCTGTTCGGCTGGCACCGGCTGCGGCTCGCGGGCGACCAGGCGCTCGCGCCGGAAGGCGGCGAGCGGCTGGTCCGGCGGATCGTCACCGCCGCCGGCGACCAAGGCCTGCGCTGCACCGTCGCCTACGGCGCGGTCGCACGGCTCGGTCTGGCCGCGCGGCGCGGCGAGCTGGACGACGTCGAGACCTGGCGTCGGGTCAGCGACGCGATCCTCGACAGCCTGTCCGACCCCGCGGTGACTCCTCAGGCCAGGTAGCCCGGATAGAGCAGGGCCAGCTCGTGCGGGTGGGCGGCGATCAGGCGCAGCTCGTCGTCGGTGAGGGGTCGTCCGCTGGCGGCGTTGCAGAGCTGGACCAGCTTGAAGGTGAGGTCGCGGTCCTCGGCGGGGACCTCGAGGCCGAGGGTGTCCATCACGTGCTGGAAGCCGGCGCGGCCGCCGTACTCGCCGGTGAGGACGACGCGGCCCTCGGTGGCCGCGTGGTCGTGCGGGAACGAGCCGAGGGTCCCGTCGTCGTACAGCTCGTAGTTGTGGCGGTCCTTGAGGGCGCCGTCGGCGTGGATGCCGGACTCGTGGGAGAAGGCGTTGCGGCCGACGCCCGGCTGGTTGACCGGGATCGGCTGGCCGAAGGCGTAGGCGGCCCAGAGGCCGAAGCGGCGCGCCCAGCTCAGGTCGATGGCGTCGCCGAGCACGGCCCGCTCGCGCACGCCGAAGGCGTGCTGGAAGGCGAGGACGCAGCTCAGCAGGTCGGCGTTGCCCGCCCGCTCGCCGATGCCGTTGACGCAGGTGTTGACCCAGGCGTCCTGGCCGGCGTCGAGGTCGCCGAGGGCGCCGGAGACCGAGTTGGCGACCGCCATGCCGAGGTCGTTGTGGCAGTGCGTCTCGATCGGCAGGCCCACCTCGGCGGCGAGGCGGGCGAAGCGCTCGCGGATGCGCCCCGGCGAGTCGCCGCCGATGGTGTCGCAGTAGCGGATCCGGTCGGCGCCCGCCTCCCTGGCGGCGAGGGCGAACTCGGTGAGGTAGCCGTCGTCGGTGCGCGAGCCGTCCTCGGCGTTGACGCCGACGGTCTGCACCCCGGCCTGCTTGGCGGCCTGGGTCGCCTTGACCATCTCGTTGATCACCGCGGCCCGGTCCAGGCGGCCCTTGAACTTGTTGGCGATCATCTGGTCCGAGGTGGAGATCGACAGGTTCATGTGCCGCAGGCCGAGCGGGGCCGCCTGCTCGACGTCGCCGGGCACGGCCCTGACCCAGCCGGACAGGCGCAGCTCGCCGAAGGCGCCCGCCTCGGCGAGGGCGAGGTTGGCACGCAGGTAGGGGACCTCGTGGAAGAGGGCGGGGAAGCCCGCCTCCGACTGCCGCACGCCGAGCCTGCCCAGGTACCAGTTGACCATCGTCTTGCCGAACTTGGAGAGGTTGACGCGCGCGGTCTGGACGCCGTCGCGGTTGGTCACGTCGAGCAGGTGGATGCGCGGCATGGGAAGCCTCCGGTGACGGGAGTACGACGCCACGTTGCCGAGGCGGCATTGATGTTGTCAATATTGATCTGTAATCAATGCACTGCGCGGCGCGAGGGGAGACGTGAGCATGGCGGCGCGGGCGCGGCAGCGGCTCAGCAGCGCGGAGGCGGCCAGGCGGCTGGGGGTGAAGCCGGCGACGCTGTACGCCTACGTCAGCCGTGGGCTGCTGCGCAGCGAGCGCGCACCGGGCGGGCGCACCTCCACCTTCGACCCGGCCGAGGTGGAGCGGCTCACCCGCCGCAGCCGCCGGCGCGCGCTCGCCGCTCCTGAGCTGGTGATCGCCTCGGAGCTGACCAGCATCGACGGCGGCAAGCTGCGCTACCGCGGACTGGACGCCGCCGAGCTGGCCGGGCGCTACAGCTTCGAGCGGGTGGCCGAGCTGCTGTGGACCGGCCGCCTCGGCGAGGGTGGTCCGTGGCGTCCCGACCCCGCGGCGGTCGCGGTCGCGACCGCCTGCCAGGACGCCCTGCCCGCAGGCACCCTGCCGCTCGACCGGCTGCGGGTGGCGGCGGCGGCGCTCGCCGCCAGCGACGAGCTCCGCTTCGAGCTGCACCCGTCGGCCGTCGTCGCGACCGGCCGGGCGCTGATCGCCGGCCTGGTCGAGTCCCTGCCGGAGCTGGGCCCGGCGGCGGGTGCCGCCACCGGCAGCGCCCGGCGTGAGCGGTGGTCAGGCGACGCCGGGGAGCAGCCCGCGCCGCCGGGTGGCGCCGCCCAGCCGCACGCCTGGACGGTCGCGGCCAGGCTCTGGCCGCGGCTCTGCCAGTCGCGGCCGCGGCCAGGCATGGTCGCGGTGCTCGACGCGGCGCTGGTGCTCGCCGCCGACCACGAGCTGGCCGCGTCCGCGGTGGCGGCACGGGTGGCCGCCTCGGTCCAGGCCGACCCGTACGCGGTCGTCGGCGCCGGCCTCGGCGCGGTCAGCGGCGCCCTGCACGGCGGGCTCTCCCTGGCCGCGGAGACCCTGTTGGCCGAGATCGGCACGCCGGAGCGGGCGACGCGGGTGATCGGGGACCGGCTGCGCTGGGGCGAGCAGGTGCCCGGGCTCGGCCACTCGCTCTACCCGGACGGCGACCCGCGCGCCGCCTGCCTGCTCGACCGTCTCGGCCGAGCGGCGGCGGGGGGTCCGGGGGGCTCGAGGAGCGAAGCGGTAGCCCCCCGGTGGACGGAGGGCAGCCGGCGTCTGGCGGTGGTCGAGGCGGTGGCCGACGCGGTCGGGCGCCGCCGGCTGCCCGCTCCGAACGTGGACTTCGCGCTGGCCGCGCTCGCCTTCGTCGCGGGCATGACCAGGGGGGCAGCGGAGACCGTGTTCGCGGTCGCCCGCATCGCCGGCTGGCTGGCCCATGCCCTCGAGGAGTACGAGCGGCGCACGCCCATCCGCCCGCGCGCGCTCTACACCGGGCCACCGGCCAACCAGCTGCCAAGGCGTCGCGGATCCGCCGCCGAATAGCGGCGCGGGCGCGAAATCGTTGCGACTTCGTTAAGCGCCGCGGTGCGCCATACCGTGCGCCGCGATCATCTCGAATTTCCCGAGGCGCTCAACCGAATTACCAGCGCCACCAGGCCGTTCGAGAACAATTGCGTGCCGGCGTAATGGTAGGCGATTTCGACCTGATTTGTTCCCTCAAGCCTTGCCTGGTGCATTAGCATCTGCCCCTGTCCTGGCGCCGGGGGTGGGAGGCGTGGCGCCATCGTTTTTCGCCCGGAGGGATTGCATGGGACGAACATTCTGGCGGCGCCGAGGGCTGGCGCTCGTATCGTTGCTGGCCGCGCTGGGGATGGTCCTCGCCGGCGCGCCGAGCTTCGCGGGACCGGCACCCCAGGACCGGAAGGCCCAGACAAGGCACGGCCTGCACGAGTTCGGGCAGGGCAATATCGGCGCGAGCGAGGCACCGGGTGAGCGCGAGCCGGGCGAGGCCCAAGAGCTGATCGAGGCGCGCGACTGGTACTCGGCGCCGCGGCTCGCTCCCGGGGTCGAGGTGCCGGCCGCCGCGGTCAGCGAGGCCGACGCCGCCGCGGCGGGCCTCAGCACCGTCGGCGGGCACTGGTCCGAGGTCACCCACGTGCCCTACGACAGCGACGCGCAGGGCTACCGCGACCCGGTCTGGTCCAACTCCGGTGGCGGCGCCGGCCTGGTCGGCGGCCGCATGACCGCGATGGCCAACGACGGCCGCTGGATCTACGGCGGCGCCGCCGACGGCGGCGTGTGGGTCTCGAGCGACCACGGCCAGCACTGGACGCCGACGCTGCAGAGCAAGGAGACGCTCTCCATCGGCGCCCTGTACGTGCGCAAGTCCGACCACTCGCTGTGGGTGGGCACCGGCGAGGCCAACACCAGCTCGGACTCCTACGCCGGTCAGGGCGTCTGGCGCTCCACCAACCACGGCCAGAGCTACCTCAAGGTGGGCGGCGACGAGCTGCGCAACGCGCTGGTCTTCCGCATCACCGCCTCCTCGAGCTACGTCTACGCGGCCACCAGCCGCGGGCTGTGGCGGCGCCACAGCCAGGCGGCCCGCACCTCGCCATGGGAGCTGGTGCTCAAGCCGGACCCCAACCCCGGCAACACGCCGTACAACACCTCGTTCATCACCGACGTGGCCCTCAAGCCGGGCTCCGGCGGCAAGCAGGTGATCGCGGTGCTCGGCTGGCGGGCCGGGACCGACTACAACGGCTTCTACGTCTCCGGCAACGCCGGCGCCCCCGGGAGCTTCCAGAAGATCGCCCCGGCCGGCCTCGACGCCAGCGACATCGGCCGCACCGCCCTGTCCTTCTCGCAGGACGGCAAGGTGCTGTACGCGGCCATCCAGTCGCCCAAGTACTTCAACGAGGGTCCGCCGGCGCCGGCCCAGTCGACCATCCTCAAGGGCGTCTACAAGTCCGCCAGCGGCGACGTCGCCGGCCCCTGGACGCTGGTGGCCGACTCGGCCAAGCTCGCCGCCGGCGACTCGGCGCTTCAGTTCCCGTCCACCTACGAGCCTGGCGTGCAGGGCTGGTACAACCTCTACGTCCAGGTCGACCCGACCGACGCCAAGCACGTCTACCTCGGGCTCGAGGAGATCTTCGAGACCAGTGACGGCGGCGCCACCTGGAAGGCGATCGGGCCGTACTGGAACTTCACCCTCCCCTGCGCCGCGAACGGGCTCGACAGCTGCCCCAAGACCACCCACCCGGACCAGCACGGCATCACCATCGCCGACGACGGCACCGCCTACTTCGGCAACGACGGTGGGGTGTACTCCCGCCCCTCCAGCCTGCGCGGGGTGGTGCGCTGGACCGACAACAACACCCGCCTGTTCACCCTGCAGTACTACTTCGCCGGCAGCGGGCGCAGCCCGCGTGGCGGCGTCGACGTCTGGGGTGGCCTGCAGGACAACGGCACCTCGCTGCTGCTCGGTGGCTCCCACCAGCAGGTCTCGCCCTTCGGCGGCGACGGCGGCGACGTGCTGATCGACCCCAACAACTCCGACAACGCCATGGTCGAGTACGTCGACCTGGCGGTGGCGATCAGCCGCAACGGCGGCCGCTCCAGCGGCGCGCCGGGCTCGGAGTCATGGCGGCTGGTCTCGCCGGCCTGCGAGTGGAACCCGGACCTGACCGGCTGCGACCCCTCGCCGCGGTTCATCGCGCCGTTCAGCGCGGACGTCAAGAACGGCAGCCACTGGGTCACCGGCGGTCGCTACGTGTGGGAGACGACCAAGGGCTTCGACACCGTCTGCGAGGGCAACACCTGTGACTGGAAGCAGCTGACCGACCTCGGCGCCGGCGCCTCGCTGACCGCGGTGGTCGCCAACGGCAGCACCGTCTACGCCGGCTCCTGCGCGCCGTGCAACCCGCTCGACGCCGAGGGCGGCGGCTTCTCCAGCTCGATCTCCACCAACTACGGCGGCACCTGGCACAAGGTGACGGCCCCGAACCTGCCCAACCGGTTCGTCAGCGGGCTGGCCGTCGACCCGGCCGACGCGGCCCACGTCTACGCCGTCTACAACGGCTACTCGCGGCGCTGGATCCCGAGCGCCGGGGTCGGGCACGTGTTCGAGTCCAAGGACGGCGGGGCGAGCTGGAGCGACATCAGCGGCAACCTGCCCGACGTCCCCGGCGACGACCTGGTGATCGCGAAGGGCCACCTGGTGCTGGCGACCGACAACTCCGTCTACGTCGCCGACGCCAAGAACCCGTCCGCCTGGTCGCGGCTGGGCAGCGACCTGCCGAGCGCCTCCGTCAACGACCTGTCCCTCTACCCCGACGGCCAGACCGTCCTGGCCGCCACCCACGGCCGCGGCCTCTGGAAGCTGCGCCTGCCCTAGCGGCTGCGGCAGCCCATAACAGCGACCGGAGCCCCGCCCACACGGGCGGGGCTCCGGCGCGTCCGAGGAACGGCGGCCGCCGTCGCGGCACGGCCGTGGCGCCGTGGAGAGTCAGGCAGCGGTCCAGGTGGGCTACTGCGTGGCCGGGGTGCCCTCGCCCTCGATGGTGAGGGCCGGCGGGGCCGGGCGGTTGGGCAGCAGGCCGCTCGGCCGGCCGCTCGACTTCGGTGCGCCCAGGGCGGCCTCGGCCAGCCGGAGCACCTCGACGATCTCGTCGCCGATCAGCTCCTCCCGCTCGATCAGGGCGTCACGCAGCGCCTCGACCAGCGGGCGGTTGCCGGCGAGCTGCTCCTTGGCGGCCGCCTTGGCCTCCTTGAGGATGCGGTCGACCTTCTCGCGGCCCTCGGCGTCGGAGAGCACCCGGGCGACCACGTTGCGCTCGTTGAGCCCCTCCTCCATGGCCACGTAGGAGACCAGCGAGTTGGCCATGCCGAGGGCACCGACCATCTGCGCGGCGATGCTGGTCGCGCCGACCAGGTCGCCGCCTGGGCCGGTGGTCGACTCGCCGAACCACAGCTCCTCGGCGGCCATGCCGGCGCAGGCGATGCGCAGGAACGCCTCCAGCTCGGAGCGGGTGCGGGTCCAGCGTTCCTCGGTGTCGTTGTGGGCGAGCAGGCCGAGGGCGTCCTTGCGCTTGATGATCGAGAGGACCTCGAGCCTGCGGCCGACGCCGGAGAGGTAGGCGGCGACCGCGTGGCCGGCCTCGTGGGTGGCCACCATCTCCTTCTCGAGCGGGGTGTAGGTGACCGGCTGCTTCAGCCCGATCTCCTCGGAGAGCTTGGCCTGGCTGACGTCGGTCCAGCGCATCGCGTCGCGGCCGGAGCGCAGCCCCCAGACCAGCGCCTCGTCGAGCAGGTGCTCGATCATCACCGGGGTGTAGCCGAAGGTGAGATGGGCCAGCTCCTCGCGCCGCAGCGGGTCGTCGAGCTCGGGATGGTGCGCCTTGCCCGCCAGGAAGTAGTCGATCAGCTCGCGGCGGCCGTCCTTGTTGGGCAGGTCGAAGTAGAGCTTGCGGTCGAAGCGGCCAGGGCGCAGCAGCGCCGGGTCGAGCGCGTCGGCCCGGTTGGTCGCCGCGATCACCAGGATGTTGTTGTAGCGCGGCGGCGGCTTGTGGAGCTGGTGGTCGAGCGGCAGGTAGCCGTTGAGCCAGTCGATCACCCGGCCCCAGGCGCGCTCTCCCCACTCGGGAACGTCGAAGCTCTGCAGCTGCACCAGCAGCTCGTTGACCACCCCGCCGGTGCCGGAGGCGATGCTCGCCTCGAGCCGGCGGCCGCCGCCCACCGCCGGGGCGGCCGGGCTGGCGCCGTCCAACGCGCCGCGTGAGGCCCCGATGGCGTCGATCTCCTCGATGAAGCCGATCGCGCCGCCCTCCTCACGGGCCACCTTGCGCAGTTTCCTGAAGAACGAGCGGATCTTGCGCGCGGTCATGCCGTACCACATCGACTGGAAGCTGGTGGCCGAGACGAACAGGAACGGCACCCCGGCGTGCCTGGCCATCGCCTTGGCCATGTGGGTCTTGCCGGTGCCTGGCAGCCCCTCGAAGAGGATGCCGCGGCGCGGGTTGCCGCCGAGCTGGTCGCGGAAGGTGGCGTAGCCGAGGAACAGGTTCAGCGTCTTGACGACCTCGTCGCGCACGGCGTCGAGGCCCTTGACGTCGTCGAGCGTCACGTCGATCTGCTCGGGCCGGTACAGCAGGTGCGGCGAGCGCCCCTGCCCCACCAGGGGCAGCAGGGTGACGACCGCCAGCAGCAGGATGATCAGGAGCAGGGGCAGCCAGAAGATCGCCTCGGGGCCGAGGCTGAGCCCGGCCAGCGGGTTGACCGAGCGGCCGGTCAGCACCCGGTACCAGGCGAAGCCGCACAGCGCCCAGAGGATCACGGCCAGCCGGGCGAGCCGGCGCTGGCGGCGTCGCTCGCGCGCCTGACCGACGTCGATGTCGGCCGCGCGCAGCACCGCGTCGCCCCCGAGCACCAGGTTGACGCTCCGTGGCGCCGCGGCGGCCGGGGCCTGCTGCCGGTCGGCTCCGCGTCCCGCCCGGTGAGTGGCGGGATCTCGTCTGCCCACGTCGCCTCCGAGTGCCACGACCACCCGGCGGCGTCCCAAGAGAGCCATGCCGCCGAGCCTCGAAGACCCAGGAAACCACGGTTCGTGGACCACGGCCACGGACTGTGGGCAGGTTCCGCAGTGTTGCGGAGGCGCCGAGCCCAGCTCATACGCAGAACGAAGTAGGACCTCCACGGTCACCCGATGGGCCGCCAGTGGACGGCCCGGGCGCCACCGGCGCCCGGGCCGTGGGGGGGACTGGCTAGGAGGCCGGCTTGACCGACTGCACCTCCAGCGGGTTGCCCTGCTGGCAGTAGCTGATCTGGCCGGCTGAGCGGACGCCGGTGACCTCCACCTTGGACCCGGCGGTGAGCTTGCTCTTGTCCTTGGACAGCAGCACGAAGCGCTCCTTGCCGGTGTCCAGGATCAGGCAACCGGGCTCGACGCCGCGCTGCACGGTCCCCGTGGCCACCACCTTGATCTGGTCACGGGGCTCGGGGCTGGGGGATGGGGATGTCGACCCGCCGGTGGTCGGAGCGGCGGTGGTCGAGGTGGCGGCCCCGCCCGAGGCCGCGCCCTGCTGGTCGTCTGGGCTGGCGCAGGCGCCGAGCAGGAGGGCGGAAGCCACGAGGAGGCCGCTGGAGAGGACGATGGTCTTCTTCATCATGTCGCGTTGGACGCTCCCGTCGGACCGAAAGGTTCCCGGTGGCGCCACTACAATCCAGCTCCTGTCCACTGTCCAGCCCGCTGTGAGGTGCAGCCAGTCAGATGAAGGACATCGGCATCGTCGGCCTGCCCTTCGCCGGCAAGACCACCCTGTTCAACGCGCTCACCCGGGCCGGCGTCCCCGCTGGCGGGGCCGCCGGCCGCGCCAACCTGGCGGCCGTGCCGGTGCCCGACCGGCGCGTCGACCTGCTCGCCGAGCTGGAGCGCTCGCGCAAGCGCGTCTACGTCCAGGTGCGCTTCGTCGACGTGGCCGGCCTCTCGGCCGGCGCCCGCGGCGGCGAGCTGTCGGCCCAGGGGCTCGGGGCGCTGCGCGAGGTCGACGCGCTGGCGATGGTCCTGGCCGCGTTCGACGGCGGGGCTGGCACGCCGCAGCGAGCCAGCACCCCGGCGGCGGCCGCCGCCGACCTCACCCTCGAGCTGGCCATGGCCGACCTCGCCAGCGTCGCCGGCGGCGCCGACAAGGCGGCCAGGCGCGCCCGCGCCGGGGTCAAGGAGGCCGCCCTCGAAGCGACCACCCTTGCCAAGGCGCGCGACCTGCTGGACCAGGGCACTCCCCTGCGGGCCGCCACCTGGGAGCCCGAGGAGCTGAAGGTGCTGCGCAACTTCGCTCCGCTCACCCTCAAGCCGGTCTTGGCCGTGGTCAACCTCGGCGAGGACGAGGCCGCCCAGGCGGGCGCCCACGCCGCCGAGACCGAGCAGGCGCTCGGCATCCCCACCGTCGCGCTGCCCGGCGCCCTCGAGGCCGAGGCCGCCGAGTTGGCCCCCGAGGACGCCGCCGCCTACCTGCGCGAGGTCGGCGTCGAGCGCAGCGGCCTCGACCAGGTCGTCGGCGCCGCCTGGCGCCTGCTCGACCTGCTCACCTTCCTGACCACCGGCGAGGACGAGACCAGAGCATGGGAGGTCCGCCGCGGCGCCACCGCCCCCGAAGCCGCCGGACGCATCCACTCCGACCTGGAACGCGGCTTCATCCGCGCCGAGGTGATCCCCTTCGACGACGTGGTCGCGGCCGGCGGCTGGGACGCCGCCCGCTCCAAGGGCCTGATGCGCACCGAGAGCCGCTCCTACGTCGTCGCAGAAGGCGACGTCCTCCACGTCCGCTTCAACGTCTAACGTCCCAGGCAGTCAGCCGCCCGAGACGGCGGGGAGGATCCAGACCTCGTCGCTCTGGGAGAGCTGGGTGGAGAGGCCGTCGAGGTAGCGGATGCTCTCGCCGTTGACGAAGACGTTGACGTGGGGACGGAGGGCGCCCTGCTCGTTCTGGACGCGCTGGCGCACGCCGGGGTGGGCGCTGCCGAGGGCATCGAGCAAGGCGGCGACGGTCGCGCCCTCGGGCGGGAGCGGCACCTCGACGTGGCGGCGCTGCTCGGCGTAGGCGCTCAGCGCCGCCGGCAGGTGGACGGTTGCCATGGTGCTAGGAAGGAATCACCGCGGCCTTGACGCAGGTGACCGGCGGCAGCCACTCGGCCAGGATGCGCCAGCTCTCTCCCTGGTCGGTAGAGGCGAAGAGCTGGCCGGTGCGGGTGCCGAAGTACAGGCCCGCCGGCTCGAGGCCGTCGCTGGCGAACCCGTCGCGCAGCACCGTCATGTAGGCATCCCGCTGGGGCAGGCCGGCGCCGAGCGGCTCCCACGAGTCGCCGGCGTCGCGGGTGCGGAACACCTGCATACGAGCGTCGGGCGTGCAACGGAACCCGTCCGACGTGAGCGGGATGATGTAGGCCGCGTCCGGGTCGCCCGGGTGGGCGACCATCGGGAAGCCGAAGTCGCTCGGCACCCCGTTGGCCATGTCCACCCAGTTGTCGCCACCGTCGTCGCTGCGGTACAGCCCCCAGTGGTTCTGCAGGTAGAGGCGATCGGGCCGGCCGGCGGCCAGGTCGATCTTGTGCACGCACTGGCCGTACTCCGGGTAGCGGTCCGGCTCAGGCAGGAACTGCGCGCGGACCCCCTGGTTGCGCGGCCGCCACGAGGCGCCACCGTCGTCGGAGCGGTACACCCCACCGGTGGAGATCGCCACCCAGATCCGCTCCGGGTCGCCCGGGTGCGGCAACACCGTGTGCAGGCACAGCCCACCGCCGCCGGGCGTCCAGCGCTGCCGGTGCGGGTGGTCCCAGAGCCCCTTCACCAGCTCGAAGGTCTCCCCGCCGTCGTCGGAGCGGAACAACGCGGCCGGGTCGACCCCGGCCCACACCGTGTCGGGGCGCAGGTCACCGTCCGGCCGCAGCTGCCAGACCCGCTTCAGCGCCCCGCCGCTCGACTCCGGGAAGCGGATGTTGCCCTCGTCCGGGTCTGCCCAGGTCTTGCCGAGGTCGTCGGACCAGCGCACCACCGAGCCCCAGTGGCTCGACTCGGCCCCGGCCAGCAGCCGGCGGCGCCCACCACGCCCGTCGAACGCCAGCGCGTAGATGGCCTGGCCGTGGAAGTGCGGCCCGTCGGCCTCGAAGTGCCGCCGCTCGGCGTCCGCGCTGAACAGGAACGCCCCCTTGGTCGTGCCGATTAGGAGGAGCACGTCTCCGGCGGTCATGGGCGAGCCTCCTGAGGGTGGATCACGGAGGCGGCCAGCCTACCCCGCCGAGCTGACACTCTGGCCGGCGGTCTTTGGCGACCTCGTCGTCGTTGCGGGGCATGCCGGAGTGCGAAGTGCTAGGGCTGTCAGGGGGATGCGGCGTGTCACCGCTTGGCGGCCAGGTCGACCAGGGCAGTCAGGGTGCGCCAGTTGCGGGAAGTCGTCGCAACGCCGAGGCGGCGCAGCGGGCCCTCGGTGGGACTGCGCTGGCTGCTCTTGGCGTAGGCGACCACGACCTCGGCGCCGCGGGCTGCCAGCTGATCGGGTGTGACATCGGCGGCGAGCAGGTCGCGCACCCGTTCAGGGTCTGGGGTTGCGGCCAGGTGAAGGACGTGCACCAGCTGCGGGCGGTTTGCCGCGGCGTCGGGGAACGGGTTCCAGGCGAGTACCCCCGCCAGCTGCTCGGCGGTGCGCACCACTACGGCCACGTCCAAGCCGAACCGCTCGGTGATCACCCGGTGCACCGCGGCCGACACCTGGGCAGGCTGCGCGTAGGCCGAGCGCGCCACCACATTGCCGCTGTTGACGTAGGTGCGAACGTCCTCGAACCCGGCCTCGGCCAACGCCTCCCGCAGCGCCGGCATCGAGACCTTGTGGTGCCCCCCGACGTTGATCCCCCGCAGTAGTGCCACCCAGGTCCGCATCCGCTGAGCCTAACCCACCCGGCACCCGCGCTCAGCCAGCGCGATCGCCGCGTTCTCCGACGCGACCCTGGGCGCTGCGGGCAACCCCGGGTCCTCTTCCGTCCCGAGGCGTCCCGGCGTGAGCCCGAGCGTCCCCGAGGTGACCACGAATGGTTTGCCGGAGCCCTCGCGGTCAGGAGCGGACGGAGTCAGCTCACCAGCCCTTGACACAGTGGGCGCATCGGCCA
>WNGA01004138.1_pt1 | contig 54863 bp, 51 predicted proteins | sample 5400061 | NCBI WGS metagenome assembly WNGA01 (sample SAMN13153366, study PRJNA577476) | soil metagenome | isolation source: 100 cm soil or saprolite under grassland replicate 2 | place: USA:California | collected 2016-06-15
AAACGGCGCGGTTCATCAAAATAGAACCATCCATGCCTACCACGTCGTCACGCTCGTGCACGATCACGTGCCACCAGTAATTCTTCAGGTTGCGTTTTAATTCGACGCCGAGCGGCCCGTAGTCCCAGCAACCGCTCAGGCCGCCATAAATCTCGCTCGATTGGAAAATGAAACCACGCCGCTTACATAAGCTGACGATCTTTTCCATGCGCTGCGCGTCAGGAGACTTGTTCATTATTTCGGCCACAGATTAGCGCAGATTACACAGATTTAATGCAGAGAATTCTTCTGTGGCGGTGGTCTATGACCGCCGGACGAATGGACGAAAGAGGAACGTGCTCCTCTAACGGCCCATAGTTACGTCTGCACTTCGATGGTGATCTCGGTCTTGACTGAATTGGCGATGAAGCATTGGTCATGCGCCATATGATTCATCTCTTCGATCTCCTCGGAAGTCGGCTGTTTATCACCGGAGAATTTGAGTCGCGGCCGTAACGTCACGCGGGTGATTGCCAGTTTGCCTTCTGCGTTCTTTTCCATGTGGCCGACGGCTTCATCGACATATTCATCGAGCACAAACTTCTTTTTGCACGCCACGGCCAGGAACGTGAGCATTTGGCAGCTGGAGAGTGATGCCACAAATGCCTCCTCCGGATCGACAAATTTTGGGTTGCCAAGATAAGCGGGTGCGGCCGACGCTTGCATTTCATGGCCGCCATCAAATTTCCAAGTGTGATCGCGTGAGTATTTCTGATACTCGAACGACGTATCGCCGCGTTGCCAGGTGAGATTGATTTTGTGTTCAGACATTCCTCTTTATAAAATGCGATGCGTTGCAGGGCAAGGCGCTCCGTTTGCTCGCTCCCTGTTCGGCAGGCGACGGCCCTGCCTACAATTCCACTGCCATGGTTGCGCTACTTTGCGCGCGCTCTATTTTGTCGGCCTCTGAAAGATTGCGCGATTAGCTCAGTGGTAGAGCGCTTGCTTCACACGCAAGAAGTCGCAGGTTCGAACCCTGCATCGCGCATGTTCTCACGGCTCTCTCGAAGCCTAAAGCGCGAATTGGGGGTAGAGCGGTCGCCGCGGCGACAAGTCGCAGGTTCGAACCCTGCATCGCGCACCAGCTTTTTTGTTTGCCTGCGAGGGAAATAACCTGCAGAAATAAAATCCCTATGGGTCTAGTTCAGGAAGTTCTCGAGATTGTCAAGAAGCGTAACCCGAACGAGCCGGAGTTTCTCCAGGCGGTCACCGAAGTTCTCGAGTCCATCGAACCCGCCGTTCAGCGGCAGAAAAAATACCGCGACGGAAAAATCCTCGAGCGCATCGTTGAGCCGGAGCGGATGATTCAGTTCCGTGTTTCCTGGATCGACGACAAAGGGCAGATTCAGGTAAACCGCGGGTATCGGGTGCAGATGAACAGCGCCATTGGTCCTTACAAGGGTGGACTTCGATTCCACCCGACAGTTAACGCTAGCATCTTGAAGTTTCTCGCCTTCGAACAGGTCTTTAAGAACTCGCTCACTACGTTGCCGATGGGTGCAGGCAAAGGCGGCGCAGACTTCGATCCAAAAGGCAAATCCGACAACGAAGTGATGCGCTTCTGCCAATCGTTCATGACTGAACTGTTTCGGCATGTAGGTCCCAACACCGATGTGCCCGCCGGCGATATTGGGGTAGGTCGTCGCGAGATCGGCTATCTCTTCGGCCAATACAAACGGCTCGCGAACGAATTCACCGGCGTGCTGACCGGAAAATCCCTTAACTGGGGCGGCTCACTCATTCGCCCGCAGGCTACAGGTTATGGCGCCGTCTATTTCGCGCAGGAAATGCTTAAGACGCGCGGTGAAACTATTGAAGGCAAAGTGTGCACGGTTTCCGGATCGGGAAACGCGGCCCAGTATACGGCAAAGAAATTAAACGAAGTCGGGGCCAAAGTCGTGACGATGTCCGACTCGGGCGGTTTCATCTACGACAAAGCCGGGATCACTCAAGAAAAGGTGGAATGGATCATGCAGCTCAAGAACGTGCGCCGGCGTCGCATCAAGGAATATGCGGAGCATTTCCGAGCGAAGTATGTCGAGGGCCAGCGGCCATGGGGCATCAAGTGCGACTGCGCCTTTCCGTGCGCAACGCAAAATGAAATCACCAAGGATGACGCAAAGAAGTTGCTCGATAACGGCTGCTATTTGGTTTCCGAGGCGGCCAATATGCCGAGCGCTCCTGCGGCTGTTGATCTGTTTCTTGCCAGGAAGATTCTTTTCGGCCCCGGCAAAGCAGCCAATGCCGGTGGCGTAGCCACTTCTGGCCTTGAGATGAGCCAGAACTCGATCCGTTATTCGTGGACCCGCGAAGAAGTCGATCAACGGCTTCGCCAGATAATGACGACAATCCACAAGAACGCATGGGATACTGCTGCCGAGTACGGGCACCCGGGCAATCTTGTAGTCGGCGCGAACATCGCTGGATTCGTAAAAGTTGCAGACGCGATGCTCGATCAGGGCGTGGTGTAACGCGTCGCCCTAGCAAGTACACAATCGCCATGTTCTGTGGCGTCACATTTATCGTGACAGCGATTCTCGGCAATGTAGAACTGCTCGAGGAAAATAACGCTGCTGCCAGGTGCAGGCGCGTGAAAACTCACTCGAATCCGAATACCATTATGATGAAAACGAATATTGTTAAACACACGGAGGCGAAAACACTTTCCGCAGGAGCGGGAACAAAAGCGAGACTGAAATGGTCGGCACTGCTATTGCTTCTGATTTCTGTCGCGCTCGGTGCAGGCGGATGTGAAGGGACTTATACTGCTTATCCCGGGTACGGACCCTATTATGGTGGTCCAGGGCCGTACTACGGCCGAGGATATGCCGCTTACCCGGGCTCCGTCACAGTTGAGGTTGGCGATCGGCCGTATTATACGCGTGGCCCCGGGTATTACGTCGGGCGGACCTATTACGGGTGGAGGCCGGGACATTGGGCATGGCGCTACGGCCAGAAGGTTTGGATCCGCGGGCACTACGTGGTGAGGTAATAATCACGGGAATCCCTCCCTCTTTGCTCAACGCCACGACTTAGCGTCGGACGCCCGTTAAACGATCGGACGAACCAATCCCCAGCGCGCAAAGCGGAAACGCAAGCCGGTCGCGAGACAACCAAATCCATAGCGTACGCTTCTCCGAAAATTGATCGACGAAGCCTCGGGCATGTACCGGGCCGGGCACGTCACTTCGCCGATCGGGCAGCCAACTGCGATGATTTGGGCAAGAACCTGATTGTCGAAAACAAAGTCATCCGAATTTGCTTGAAGCGGCAGCCGCTCCAGCAGCTGGCGTGAAAAAGCGCGATAACCAGTGTGATACTCCGAGAGCTTTGCACCTAGGAAAAGATTTTCCACCAAGGTCAGGAACCGATTTGAGACATATTTCCACCAAGGCATGCCGCCGCGTAGCGCGCCCCCGCCGAGAATTCGCGAACCGAGCACACAGGGATAAAGTCCGCTCGCCACCAAAGCCGCCATCGCCGGGATTAACTGCGGCGTGTACTGATAGTCTGGATGAATCATGATGATAATGTCTGCGCCCGCGGCCAGTGCGAGACGGTAACAAGTCTTTTGATTTGCGCCGTAGCCGCGATTTTCCGGATGGACTTCCACTTGGACGCGCTCAAGCTTGCGGGCGATTGCCACTGTGTCGTCGTGGCTGGAATCGTCCACTACAATAACCAGATCGACAATCCCCTGCACCATCACTTCGTCGTAGGTGCGTTGCAAAGTGCGCGCGGCGTTGTAAGCGGGCATTACCACGACAATTTTCTGACCGTTTAACATCGTCGTAGTCGAATATGCGTTCGAGCGCCACCTTGCAACCTCGATGATTATTTTTCACGGCGCGCGTTGCCTGCAATACTCGACTCCGGGACATCCAGAACGGCCGACACGCATTGCACGCACCGCGCCTTTATTGAAAGATCGGCACCCTGATTGGGAATGGCGCGAGCCGATCGCCGCGAGTGAATCGGCGTTGCTGCGGGCGCACTCGAGCGATCATCTCGCGCGGATAAGAGCAGCCGCTCACGATTTCGATGCGGACACGCCAGCGTACCCGAACATCTACGAACACGCTTTGCGATCCGCTGGTGCGGCAATCGATGCGGCGCAGGCGGCATTGCGTGGCGAGCGCGCCTTCAGTCTAATGCGCCCGCCCGGTCATCACGCGTCCCGCGACCGCGCGATGGGATTCTGCTACTTCAGCAACATCGCAATCGCGGCGCTTGACGCATTAGAGAATGGCGCAAAACGTGTCGCGATCTGGGATTTTGACGCGCATCATGGCAACGGCACGGAGGCAGTCGTCGCGCACAATCCGCGGATCGCGTTCGCATCTATTCATCAGTTCCCCGCATATCCCGGAACAGGTGAAAAATCCTTCGCAAACATCAGCAATTATCCCGTGGCGCCGTACACGCCGCGAACACAACATGTCGATATTGCTGAACGCGCGCTAAAGAAGCTCTTTCAGTTCAAGCCCGATCTCCTGTTGGTCTCCGCAGGCTTCGACGCATACTCGGGTGATCCGCTGGTCCAGATGACGCTCGAACAGGAGGATTTCGTGAAATTCGGAGAATGGCTGCGCGAGCTCAATGTCCCCGCGGCAGTAATTCTCGAAGGCGGTTACAGCGACGACCTGCCGGAGCTCATTGATGCTTTCTTGACGGCCTGGACATCGAAATAAGCGGAAATCGAAGTCGATCTACTCAGCGCTGCGCGTGCGCTTCCATTGTCATGGCGATCATCGCCTTCAGTTTGGCCGCCGCATTTTCAATTTCGTAATATTTATGTTGGCCTGCCCTGCTCTGCGCAGCGAGCACGCCGCATCGATGAACATTTTTGAAATCGCCGTAGGGAAATTTGTATCTTCGTTTCGTATTCTCGGCGTACCGATCGTCGATCCCGAGATGCCATTTTGCATATTCGCCGAACCCATGGAGACGGACGAACTCGTTCTCTGCCACCGCCGATGGGTGATGTTCACTCCACGCTCCCCTGCCGTCCGCAACAATGTGCCCCTGCTCGATAAGTTCTTTAGCGTACTCGAACGCACCAGCGTTTAGCCTTACCGCATTAGTGTTCCCTTGGTCGTTGCCAAGTGCCCTAGAAATCGCGCAGAAAAAAGCAAACGCCGCGGAAAAAAACACGGTCGCTATTCCTTTATTTTTCGGATTCATCAAGTAGCGCAAACGCTGTTATTTTGCGTGCCGTAAGAAGGTTGCTCAATCCACTTTTGACCTCTGGCGATTTTCCGGAGTCAGTGGATAGTTCACGAGCAAACGGGCCGTAGCACAGCTTGGTAGTGCGCTTGAATGGGGTTCAAGAGGTCGCGGGTTCAAATCCCGCCGGCCCGAGAATATCACAAGGCGGGGCGAGGTTGCGACGAACTCGATAGACTGCCTTTGTAGTGCGGTCGCCGCGGCGACAGGTCGCGGGTTCAAATCCCGCCGGCCCGATTCTAAAAACGTTGGTCAGGCTACGTTGATGTTCGATGTTTATGTTCTGCGAAGCCGCAAAAACACGTCGCCGCCATATTGGATCGTGTGAGAATCTTAAGGACGGCACAGTTCCGGTGACTCGAAGGCGACACTCCATGGTATTCCGTGGGCCTTGGTGCACAGCGAGAGCTTTTCGAATCGCGCTGAAGCCGTGAGAAACGGAAAATTATCCTTTTTGCACGATTGATCCCAACGTAGGCGTCGTCACCGTGCCCGATGCGCGTCTGGCGAAACTCGCGGAAATTTCGCATTCGCAAAAGATCGTGCCGACCGCGATCGAGTTTGTCGATATTGCCGGCTTGGTCAAAGGCGCGAGCGCAGGGGAAGGACTAGGCAATCAATTTCTCCATCACATTCGCGAAGTTGACGCGATTGTGCAGGTCGTGCGCTGTTTCGAAAACAGCGACGTTCATCACGTCAGCGCGACGATCGATCCGATTCGCGACATCGAAGTAATCAACACCGAGCTTGTGCTGGCCGATTTGGCCTCGCTACAGAGGCAACACGATCGATTGCAGAAGCAAGTGCGGGCTGGCGATAAAGCAGCAAAAGTCGAAAATGCCATCGCCGAAAAGCTATTGCCCCATCTCGACGCTGGAAAGCCAGCGATCACCGCTGTATTAACTCCGGAAGAAAAGACAATCACCGGCAATTTTTTTCTGCTCACATCGAAGCCGACCATTTTCGCCTGCAACGTTGGCGAATCCGATTTGGTCGCGATTGCCCCTGTAGTCGGGGTCGGTGACCCCGGCCCGGAAACGCGAATTCGATCGGTGAAGGCTGGGATCAACGATCCCGGCCACAGCGCCGCGCAACATGTCGATCTTGTGCAAGATTACGCGCAACATCATTTCGGAACGGAGGCGATCGTCATAAGCGCGCAGATCGAAAGTGAACTTGTCGATCTTGGCGAAAATGAAGCGATGGAATACCTGCGCGGCTTGGGTATTGAAGACAGTGGCGTCAATGCACTCATCCGGGCCGTTTATCATTTGCTTGGTCTACGCACGTTTCTCACCACGGGAGAAAAGGAAACGCGCGCCTGGACGATTCACGCCGGCGACAAGGCACCCGCCGCCGCGGGAGTTATTCATTCCGATTTCGAACGCGGTTTTATCGCGGCGGAAACAGTCCATTATGATGATCTCGCCGCGCTCGGTTCGATTACGAAGGCTCGCGAAGCAGGCAAGCTGCGGCTGGAAGGAAAAGACTACGTCGTGCGGGATGGCGACGTGATTTTCTTCCGCTTCAATGTGTGAGTTGTAGACGTCGACCTCCGGGCGACGCGGCGCGGCGCACCATCCACATCAGCGTCGCGCTTCGCGTAGCGAGGCGGCTACACGGCGTCGTACAAGATTCGCCCGCAGTTTTCGCAGCTCACGATTTCTTTTCCTGCTTTAACGCGATGCGCCGTTTGAGTGGTCACTTTCATGTGGCAACCGGTGCAGACTTCGTGGTCGAGCGCAACAACAACGGCGTCGCCTTTGCTCTTGAAAAGCCGTTCGAAGCGGCTTAGTAAATCCTCGTCGATCTTGGCTGCAATCTCCGCGCGCTCTTTCGATAATTCTTCCAGCTGCGACTGCAAGGTCGTTGATTTTGCTTCGAGATCTTTCGTCTGTCGGGCGATCGATTCCCGAACGGCGCCCGCTTTCTTTTCTTCTTCAGCAAGGTCCCCCTTGATCGTGTCGGCTTCCACCATCAATTCGAGCTCTTCGTCCTCGATTTTACTTATTTCATTTTCGTAACGCTCGATCTCGTGGCCGATTGCCTGGAACTCGTCATTCTTGCGTGTTTGATATTGCTGGGTCTTGAGCCGCGCGATCGTCTCGGCACGCGTCCCCACATCGAGCTCGAGTTTCTTGCGATCCATTTCGACGTGTCGGTTCTTTTGCTTTAGGGCCTCCACTCCTGCCACGCTGGCAGCCAATTGCGCTTCGAGACTTTTGCGCTGCAACGGCACTGTCTCTATTTCGGTCTCGATCTGCTTGATTTTTTGCTGTCGATCTTGAAGAACGAGCAGCTGTTCCAATTCGGGATACACGCCCGCTGAAGTTATTGATTCCGCGCAGCGCCGTCAATCGCTTCGCGTTCGGGTCTGCTGTAGAAGCAGCCGTGTTTCCGCTGCTATCTCTAGCGAGCAGCTCTTTCGCCCATCTCATCAAAGGCTTTCAGCACTTGTTCGGGACGCGCCCGGACAGCGATATTTTCCGTGAGATTTACCCAGCGAATTGTCCCGGTGGAATCAATAAGAAACTCCGCTGGGCGGGCAATATCGGCACCCTTCGGTCCTGCGCCGGCATGCAGCAGATCGTAACGGCGAATGACTTCCGCATTGGGATCGGAAAGGAACGTGTAGGTGAAACCCAGTTTTTGCCGCTGGCGACGATTGATCTCCGGCGGATCGACGCTGATCGCCACTACGCGAATGCCGCTTGATTCGAACTCGGAAAGCCTTTGTTGGAAACTCCGTAACTCGGAGTTGCATAACGGTCACCAGAAACCACGATAGAAAATCAACAAGACCGCTTTTGATCCGGAAACCAAATCGGCCAAAGCTACTGGCTTCTCGTTTTGATCCGGTAGCGTGAACTCCGGCGCGTTCTCTCCAACCCGCGGTGCCCCCGTCGACGGGGGCACCTGGCGCAGCTGATAAAAGATCAGATACGAAAAGAAGCCAAATACGCCTATCCCAAGTATGGCCAGGATCGGGCCAAAAATTTTGCCCCGATAAAGCTGTGGTTTGCCAAACGCCCGAAACAGACCTAGCACGAGAAAAATTCCGCCGGCAGCAAACAACAAGAGATTCGCCCATGGAAAATCGCGCGTCACCGGAAATTGCGCGAAGAATTCGTAGCTGAACAGCCCGCCGACGGTGATGATGAAGCCGACCCAGATCGGCCAGTTCCATTTGCGTTTCATGTCGATCTTGTTGCCGCCATCCGCAAGATCCATCGGTAAAGTGCTACTGCGGTAGCGGCGAATGCAACGCCGCCGATGATGATCGCGGCGGTTTTAAAGCCTGGCCCGACGAGCGCGAGCGGTGCAGATACGCCGGAGAACACGACGATTGCGGAGATCACCACGCCGATCACACTCTCGCCGACGATCAAGCCCGAAGCCAGTAGCACGCCAAGCTGCTTCGTCGCTTCCGGCCTGGGGCTGCAGTCTGCACGTTTGTTAAAGAACCAGCCCGCGACCGCGCCGACCACGATCATCAGAGTGCTCTGCGTCGGGAGATAAATTCCAAGACCGACGGCCAGTGGAGGAACGCGCATGTGTTGCGTCGTGCGTGCGAGGATTTCGTCCAGCAGGATGATGCCGAGGCCGATCAATCCGCCTGTGCGGATCAGACTCCAGTCGATATCACCGGTGATCACTCCTTGCGCCAGCGAGGAGATCAGGCCGGCCTGAGGCGCCGGCAATGGATTGGGCCGCAGCTCCGCGCCCGGCGCGCCCACGAAGCCGTAAGCATGATTCACCAGATCGAGGACCGGCGGAATCACGAACGCACCCGCGACTACGCCGATAACAAGCGCCACTTGCTGCTTCCACGGCGTGGCATCAACCAACTGGCCGGTCTTGAGATCCTGCAGATTATTATTGGCGATCGCGGCAACATTGAAGATTACCGCAGTGGTAAAAAGCGCGAACGCCATCAGTGGCTTCCCCGCGTCCGGCGACACGTACGGTTTTATGCCGAATACGAGCAGCAACGCAGCGCCAATCACTACCAGAATGCCAATGCCCGACAGCGGGCTGTTGGACGAACCGATCAATCCCGCCATGTAACCGCAGACAGCCGAAACAAAGAAGCTCATCAACACGACATAGGCGACGCCACCGATGACGAGCGTTGTCACATGTGCGCCGAGACCGCTCGCATTGCCGAAATAGCCGAGCAGCCATCCAATCGGGAGCATGCAGGCTAATGTGGAAAGACCGACAATGCCGATTGGAATATCGCGCTCGGTGATCGGCAGCGTGTCAGCTTTGCCTGCTTTGCGCACGCGAGATGCCGCCATTGCGCCTGCGAGTCCGCTGGCGACCGGTTTCACGAGCTTCAGCAGTGTCCAGATCGCGGAGACGCCGATCGCGCCAGCGCCGACGAAACGCACTTTATGGCTCCAAGTACTCTGCGCGAGTGCGGCCGCGGCAGTGCTGACGTCGTGTGCCAGTGCTGAATAGTGCGGCACGCCCCAGCCCCAGCCGATCACCGCGCCCAAGAGCATCGCAAGGCCGACTGAGAGACCAACCAAGTGTCCGATCGCAAGCAGCGCGAACGAAAGGGAGAAATCAAATCCGCTCACTGCACCGCGCCTGCCGATTCGGAAGGTCTGCGCCACATCTGAAGCAAATAGTTGCGTCGCCACGATCACCGCAAACGCGGCTGCAACAATCGATCCCCACAGCACCGCAAGCAGACCTGCGCGCCCGTGTTCAATGTCGGAAGCATGCGCGGTATCACCGGTACTGCCCACCTTCAGCACCTCGGCACAGGCGACGCCTTCGGGATAGGGCAGGTCAGACGTAGTCACCAACGCGCGGCGCAGCGGGATCGAATACATCACGCCCAGAACGCCGCCCAACGCGCAAATCGCGAACGAGATCCAGAACGGAAAACCAGTCCACCAGCCGATCATGATCAAACCGGGCAGCACGAAGATGATCGACGACAGCGTGCCCGCGGCGGAGGCGACCGTCTGCACAATGTTGTTTTCCTGAATAGTCGAGTCGCGGAAACCGCGCAGGATGGCCATCGAAATCACCGCCGCCGGAATCGATGTCGAGAAAGTAAGACCAGCCTTGAGCCCGAAGTACACGTTCGCCGCGGTGAATACCAATGTGATAATGACGCCGATGATCATGCCAGCGCGGGTGGGTTGGCCGACGCTCACGACCTGATTCTCGGCATAGTTAGGCTCCATTGTAATGGTACGCGGGCGACCGACGAGGGCGAAGGATAGTGTGAAATCGCCGGAGGGGTCAAGACCGTATGCGTTCTCTCACCGGCGCGATGTCCTGCTCGCATCGCCACCGAAGATTTGACCTCGTAGCGCAGCCACCTTGTCCGTCCCCCTGCAAAGTCCGCATTGTTGGGCGACAGATCAAAAAATCTCCATCGGCGATCGTTTGGTGTCTTCCCGGCTACCTATGGCGGCGCGCTATTTACCGAGCACCGCCACATGCAGGTCCCAGATTTCCTCATCGATCTTTCGAAAGAACCTCTTCGGAAAATTTGGCAAGTGGATTCACTTCGTCTTAAACCGGGCGAGGTTCTTTAGCGCGCTTGCGCTTTTCGCGCTTTTTCTCAAACCTCTTGGAGATGGCGACCGTCGATATCGCGAATCCGCCGCAGGAATATCCTGACATCGTTGGCGCGCGGCCAACCAATCCACTCGCCGCCAATTTCAAGCCGTTCATTCCGCCATCGGTACAATTGCCGGAGTTGACGCTGTTCCATCTGCTCACTGGCACGGTTCTTGGAATTATTTTCGGCGCATCGTCGCTTTATCTCGTGCTCAAAATCGGATTAACAGTAAGCGCCTCCATTCCGGTGGCCGTGATTTCCATCACCATCTTTCGCATCTTCTCAAAGTTCGGATTTCGTGATGCAAACGTTTTGCAAAACAATATCGTCCAGACCGCCGGCTCCGCTGGGGAATCGATCGCGTTTGGACTCGGCGTGACCATGCCGGCGATCATGATTCTCGGGTTCGACCTCGAAATCGCCCGGGTGATGCTCGTCGCAGTGCTGGGCGGATTACTCGGAATCTTAATGATGATTCCGCTGCGTCGCGCACTAATCGTCGCCGAACACGGAATTCTGAAATATCCCGAGGGAACGGCCTGCGCTGAAGTTCTTAAAGCCGCAGCTTCGAAAGAATCGCTCGAGGTGGCAGACAAAACTCATACTACTGCCAATGCCGAGATCGTGAACCAAGAGGCTGCGGGCGGCGGAAAAGTCATCTTTTTGGGTTTCGGCATCGGTTTGCTGTATCAGGCTGCCATGGGTGCGTTCAAAATGTGGAAGGACACGCCAGAGAAAATATTCGGCGCGCCACTCAAAGCTGGCTCGATCGCGGCGGAGATTTCGCCGGCACTCCTCGGCGTGGGTTACATCATCGGGCCACGCATCGCTTCGATCATGTGCGGCGGTGGTGTGCTCGCGTATCTGGTACTAATCCCGGCGATTAAGTTTTTCGGCGAAGGATTGACAACGGTTCTTCCGCCGGAAACCGGCGGGAAGCTGATCAGCCAAATGAGCCCGAACGACATTCGTGGCGCCTATGTTCTTTACATAGGAGCGGGAGCCGTAGCCGCAGGCGGAATCATCAGCCTGTTTTGCTCGATTCGGACCATCTGGCACGGACTGAGAGGCGGCCTGTCTGACCTGCTCGGGCACCATGGATCGCGCGAACACGCGCCACGCACCGATCGCGATTTATCGATGCGCGTCGTCATTGGCGGCTGCCTTCTCATCATCGCTGTCATTACGGCGGTGCCCCAATTGAATCTGCGCGGGAATTTGCTCGGTGCATTTCTGATCGTGCTGTTCGGTTTCCTCTTCGTCACGGTCTCGTCGCGATTGACGGGCGAGATCGGGTCCTCTTCGAACCCGATTTCGGGAATGACGGTAGCCACTTTGCTCCTGACCTGTTTGGTTTTTCTAATCGTAGGCTGGACCGGCCCGCACTACTTCGTCACCGCGCTTTCCATCGGCGGAATTGTCTGCATTGCTGCTTCCAATGGCGGCACCACGTCGCAGGATTTGAAAACCGGGTTCCTGGTTGGATCGACACCAAAATTTCAACAGATCGCGATCCTTTGCGGCGCACTCGCTTCCGCAATCGCACTCGGACCAATCCTGTTAAAATTAAACGATGCTTCCACAGTTTACGTGCCAGTAACCGGAACTGAATCCGGTCTGCACGCACCAGCCAACGAACTCGGACGCGCGGAGAAATTGCAAGGCCCGCAGGCGGCGTCAGATCAAAACACATATCGAGTCTGGCAGCATATCGATCCCGCCGGGAGATCTGCAGAGCGCTACCTGGTGAATGATCAAGGCGTTCCCGTTTACCTTGTTGATCCTGGAATCAACGGAACACACAGACTCAGACCCGATGGTTCGGCTGTAACCAAGTTCGACGCTCCCAAAGCCACACTGATGTCTTACATCATCAAAGGCATTCTCAGTCACAAATTGCCCTGGGCGCTTGTGCTACTCGGCGTGATGATTGCGATCGTGCTGGAAATGAGTGGCATTCCGTCGCTTGCGTTTGCAGTCGGCGTTTATTTGCCGCTCTCATCCCCCAGCCCAATCTTTATCGGCGGAATGATTCGCTTGTTAGTTGATCGCTATTTAAAGGTGAAGTTCCGCCATAAAAATCTGTCCGACGTTGAACTGACCGCGGAAGGCGATAAAAGTCCGGGCGTGTTGCTTGCTTCCGGGTACATCGCGGGCGGTGCGCTTGCCGGAATCGTGATCGCATTCATGGCTGGTGTGCCCAGTCTTGTCGGGATAAGCAGGCGGATCGAAGAATGGTCAACGGCGCAAAATCCGTTCTTCAACGGCGCTTACGCCGATCTGCTTGCCCTGATTCCATTTATCGTTCTCTCAGTCCTGCTTTACCTCGTGGGACGCGACATTCTCTTTAAGACGCAACCCAGACGCAGAAAGGCTTAGTACGTCTCAACCGGCGAGCGCCTGGCATCTTCGGGACTCCGCTGCTTCGCCCGTTCTTCGCCAAGGACGGCAACACGGAGGTCCCAGATTTCTTTGTCGATCGTGCGAAAGGTTGCTTCGGAGAATTTACCCGGCAGCGAAATTTTTTCCTTGAAGCGGGCCACGTTCTCCAGTGCACGATCGATTTGCTCGGGCGGCAACGTGCCGAGAATTCCGTGCACGTTCACAATCTCTGGAATGCGATGGCAGATCATGGCCAGATCATTTCCTGCGGCGATCGCGAGGCGAATTGTCTCTTCAAGGCCGTACTCATTCAGGATCGCACCCATGTCGAGATCATCGGTCATGATCAGACCGTCGAAGCCCATTTCCTCGCGTAGCAATTCCGTTACGACGCGATGCGACAAGGTGGCGGGCGTTCTCTTCGCTTCGAAACACGGATACCAGCCATGGCAAGTCATCATGCTGTCGATTTTGTCGACAAATGCACGAAAAACGGCGAGCTCTTGGCGATCCAATTCTTCGCGGGTGCGCTCGATCTTTGGCAATTCGTGATGCGCATCAACGGCTGCCGCTGAATAACCGGGAAAATGTTTGCCACAGCTTGCGATCCCCTGCCCTCTCATCGCTTCGTTAAATGCACCAGCATTGTCAACGACCTGCTCGACCGTTTTTCCATAGCACCGGCCGCGCAGTGAATTATCCGCATCGTCATCAAAAGAAATGTCGAGCACTGGGCAAAGATCGAGATTGAAACCGAACAGCCGCAGCAAACGTCCGGTGATGTCGCCGTGCCGCTTGATAAGATCGACATCGTCCTTGTCCCGCAATTGTTGCGCATTTGGTGGCTCGTTCCCGATTAAACGCAATCGCGAGACGCGTCCACCTTCCTGATCGATCGTGATAATCGGTTCGATTTCGCTCAGGCCGCGCAGATCATCGATTAGTTTGCGCAGTTGCGGTGCGCTCTCGATGTTGCGAGCGAAGAGAATAAAGCCGCCGGGCTGGATTCGCCGAAACAATTTCTCCGTCTCCACGTCGAGGCGCAGGCCGGGAACGCCCGTGAGAATCAATTGACCGAGCGAATCACTCTTCATACTTTCGAAACTAGATGTCGATTTTGCGCCGAGAAAACAAAAAAACGCCAGTTATCCCGATTTTTTCATCTCATTTCGACGGGGCCCAAAGGGCAGTGGGAAATCTTCTGGAAATAATGAAAGGGCGCATCGCGGAATTCCTCGACTCCGTTCCGTTTGCTTCGCTCCCTGCCCTGCGCTCGGAATAACGTAAATGAGAATCGCAATCTACGGCGGCACGTTCGACCCGATTCATCACGGGCATCTCATCCTCGCGCGCGAAGCGCTCGAGACGCTCCACTTACAAAAAGTTATTTTCGTGCCGGCTGCGGTTTCCCCTTTTAAGAGATCCGGTCCCGTTGCGAGCGGGGAAATACGCTTGTCGATGTTACGGGCCGCGACCAAAGACGAAATCGGATTTGCGGTTGACGATTGCGAGCTACGCCGGCCACCGCCTTCATACACGATCGACACCGTCGAAGATATCCAATGCCGCGAGCGCGACGCGGAGATTTACTGTCTGATCGGCGAAGACAATGTGACCGAGCTCGCCAAGTGGCATCGCTTCGCCGAGCTAGCAAAGATAGTGCGCTTTGTGGTTCTCGATCGCACCGGCAGGCCGTCCAATTACTCTTACGAGGTCATCTGTCGCAGGATCGACATTTCCGCCACGGAAATCAGAAACAGGGTTGCTTCCGGCAAGTCAATTCGCTATTTCGTACCGCAAGCAGTCGAAGACATCATTCGACATGAAAAACTTTACCAGGAGCAACCGAAATAACCCCGGAAAACTTAGCAAAAACCTGCGCAGGACTGGCCTCGAATAAAAAAGCCGAAGAGATTGCCGTCTTGGATCTGCGTGCGATCTCAACGTTTACCGATTTTTTTGTGATTTGCTCCGCGACATCGGAGCCCCAGCTCAAGGCGATCGCAAATGAAATTGAAACGCGATTGCGCCAGGACCATTCGATCCGACCCGTGGCAGTCGACGGATTTCCGGCCAGCCATTGGATCGTGCTCGATTATTTGCAGGTGGTCGTCCACGTTTTCCACCGGGAAAAACGCGCCTTTTATAGCTTGGAGAGCCTTTGGGGCGACGCGCCGCTGCTACAATGGGAGGCAGCCACTGCGGGCTGATTGCCGATGTAGCTTGCGCCAGGCGCCTGCCTTGTAAAGGATCCGGTGCTCGCCGCACCTACAATTATTTCGGCGATACGGCGGGAGCGGGAGCGGGGCTCGCGGCGCTCTGCGGAGGTTTGACGCCGAGCAGTTCCACTTCAAAAATTAAAGTCGAATTGGGAGCGATATCAGGGCCCACGTTGCGATCGCCATAGGCAAGATTTGGCGGAACGAAGACTTGATATTTTGATCCCGTCTTCATCAGCTGGAGTCCTTCCGTCCAACCCTTGATTACGCCATTAAGCGGAAAAGTCGCAGGTTGTCCGCGTTTGTACGAGCTGTCGAACTCGGTGCCGTTAATAAGCGTCCCGCGATAATTCACCGTCACCGTGTCGGTCTCTTTCGGTTGCGGTCCCGTTCCCTCCTTGATGACTTTGTACTGCAGGCCGCTGGCCGTCGTTTTCACGCCTTCTTTCTTTTTATTTTCCTCCAGGAACTTCGCACCTTCCGACGCGTTCTTCTCTCCTGCTGCCTTCTGTTTTTGTTGCATATCTTTTTCAAATGCCGCCATAACCTCCTTGACCTGATCGGTGTTCAGTTGAGGCTTGCCAGCGATCGCGTCCTTTATGCCAGCAGCGAGCAGATCGGGATTAACCTGAACATTCTGCCGACCGAGGTTAAACCCGATGTTCAGGCCAATGCTATAGCTGACCTTGTCTTTTTGATCTTTAAGCTGTGGTGATTTCTCTTCCCCGAACAGAGGCAGTGCAAGTGAGAACGCGGCGAAAATAAGGATAAATTGTTTCATAAGATGGTGTTTTCCCTGCGGGCTTGGTTAAATTGAGCGCCGCAGGAAGTGCCAACGCTAATGGATAAACCTCATTCGTCAAGAAAACAGGAAGAGCCGCAGAAACTCCGTCAGGCTCGGGTCTTCGCCATGCTGTTCTCCTTCATCGGCGTCGTTCTTCAACTGCCACCAGTCGGCGCGATCACGCTCTCGCACACAGATGCGCTCAAAATCGGAAAAAGAGTCTGGCAAAACGAATGCAACGGAACCATCGCCGGCCTTACCTCATGGAACGAAGGGGAAAATTTCGCGTCGCTGGGCATCGGTCACTTCATCTGGTATCCAAAAGGTCAGCGTGGTCCATTCGAGGAAAGTTTCCCCAAGCTGATAAATTTTATCTCACGTCGGGGCGCTAAATTGCCAAAATTAGTTTTAGGACGCGGCGAAGCGCCCTGTCCGTGGAACTCGCGCACGGAATTTCGTCGCGCCCTACAGACAACGGAAATGAATCAATTGCGCCAGTTTCTTTCCGACACGGTTGATCTTCAGGCGGAATTCCTTATTGCCCGGTTGCAAAGCGCGCTGCCGAAAATGCTCGCCGAAGCAGCGCCTCCCGATCGCGCGAATGTGCAGCAGCAATTTGAGCGCCTGGCTAGCACGCCGCGGGGCTGTTACGCGCTCGTTGATTATGTGAATTTCAAGGGCGAAGGAGTCCTGCACACCGAACGATATCGAGGCCAGGGCTGGGGTTTGCTTCAGGTTCTCGAAGCAATGCACGGCGCAAGTGGCGATGACGCAGTCGATGAATTCGCTCGATCTGCGAAGGCAGTCTTGATTCGGCGCGTGCAAAACGCCCCCACAGAACGGAATGAATCGAAATGGTTATCTGGTTGGCTTCGGCGCGTAAACAGCTACAGTGGCGGCTAATTTATGCCGGCAAAATTCCCGACACCGCTCTGCGCGGCTCTACTAATACTAGCTGCTCTTGCATGTTCTGTCAGTGCTCAGATACGTCTTTTTGGACCGAAGCCGACGCCACAAAACCCTGCGCCTCAAACAATCCGGAAAGCATCCGATCTCATTCGCAGGCAGGAACCAGTCAAAATCAACCAATCATTGCTCAAAGAAGCCACGCCCGACAATGTCCATGTGGTCGTCTCCCTTCCCAAGCAGCGCGCTTTTCTTATGATCGGCGAGCAAATTGTAATCGACAGCCCGATTTCTTCCGGCAAGCGGGGGCACACTTCGCCCACGGGCAATTTCAGTGTGCTGGAAAAAGATCCGAACCATCGTTCCAACATTTATGGCGACTTTGTTGACGGCTCCGGCCGCACTGTCCGCGCAGGCGTCAGCGCCAAAATCGATGCTGCGCCCAGCGGAACACATTATGTTGGCGCATCGATGAAGTGGTTTATGCGGCTAACGGCCGAAGGCGTTGGAATGCATATCGGGATCTTGCCGGGATACCCCGCCTCTCATGGCTGTATCCGGATGCCGCCCGAGGGAGCGAAATCATTTTACGATCACATTAAAGTAGGCACTCCGGTCGCCGTGGGCGATTATTAGCGAAACATAGGTTTCCGTTCTGTGCGCCTATATTTCGAGAATCTTCCGCCGCAGCAGATCGAAGGCGGCCTGCGCAGCAAGCTGTTTGAAGGTCTCGCGATCGCTCGGGAAAAATAATTTCTTCGACAGGACGTAGTCGGCTGCGGCCAGCGCAATGTAAACCGTTCCGATTGGTTTTTCTGGCGAACCACCAGATGGCCCAGCAACGCCAGTTGTGGCGAGCGAATATGTCGAGCTAGCGCGTACGCGCGCACGTTCGGCCAGCGCCCGCGCGACTGGCTCGCTCACAGCGCCATGTTTCTCGATCAACGTCGGATCGACACCCAACATGTCGATCTTGGCTTGATTGGCGTAACAAACGTACCCAGCAACAAAAACTTTCGAAGCGCCCGGCACATTCGTGATTCGGTTCGCGAGTAATCCGCCTGTGCACGACTCCGCGACGGCAAGCGTTTCGCCGTTTACGCCCAGAAGTTTTGCGATCACTTCCTCGAGAGTTTCATCGCTCACGGAAAAGATTGATGATCCTAGCTCGTTTTTGATGATCGCATCCGCGCGCGCGATCGCGTGAGATTCTCCGATGATGCGAACATCGACTTCTCCGGGGCGCGCACAATAACCGAGCTCAATCCCCGGTATCGCGAGAATTTTTTCTCCCACTGCTTCCTCGATGGTCGATTCACCCGTACAGGCAATTTTGTAGAGGCGCCGCTCGATCGAAGCCGGCACGTGCACAATCGAGCGCAAGATCGGCATTGCAGACGCCCGAAACATCGGCTGGAGTTCGCGAGGCGGCCCGGGTAGGAGAAAGAGGTGCGCGGCAGAAACGTCAGGATTCAGGTTTGCCTTCAAATATAATCCCGACGCGCTTCCGTTTTCATTTGGAAGAATCTCTGCGCCCGCCGGCACGTCCGCCTGTCGGGCGATACGTGAGCTCCATTTGATTCCGCGGACATCGAGTCTCTGTCTAAGCGAAGCAAGCAGTTGCGGATCCTGATGCAATTTCAACCCCAGCACATCCGCGACGATTTCTCGCGTGATGTCATCCGTGGTCGGCCCAAGCCCGCCGGTAATGAATAGAATCTCGGTGCGCAAAAGTAACTCCGCGAGTGTATGGCGAATCGCGTCACCATCGGGAACCGTGCGTCGCTCCGCGATGCGCAAGCCCAAGGGGAAAATCTCGCGCGCAATGAATGCAAGGTGTGCGTCCTGCACATCTCCGAGCAAAAGTTCCGTTCCCGTATTGAGCAGAACCACTCTCATTTCGCGTCCTGAAGTTTGCCGCGGACAGAAGAAAACGTCCAACGCTCAGCACCGAACGCCCAACGTCGAACTCAGAATAAGAAATCCGAATCTAACGTTGAGCGTTGGATGTTCGATGTTCGGCGTTTTGCCCAGTCACGCCGCGTCTTTGTTCTGCTTCTTGCGAATGAGCGGGAGCTTTCTGCCTTCCACGACCGCGCGATTGATCGTGACCTCGGCGATGTCTTCGCGGCTGGGCACCTCATACATGATATCGAGCATGATTCGTTCGAGCATCGAACGCAATGCGCGCGCGCCGGTTCCCTTCGTGACCGCCTGTGCCGCCAGGGCGCGCAAGGCATCTTTTGTCAACGTCAACCGCACGCCTTCCATCGAGAAAAGCTTTGTGTACTGCTTGACCATCGCGTTCTTCGTCTCCGTCAAGATCGCCACCATCTCTTCCTCTGTCAGAGCGTCGAGAGAGCTTACAACCGGCAATCGCCCTATGAATTCCGGAATCATTCCGAAAGCGAGCAGGTCTTCCGGTTCGACATGGCGGACGGCTTGCTTTCGCAATGCTTCCTCGACTTCAAGAGTCGGGCTGCCAAAGCCCATCACTTTCTGGCCGATACGTTTTTGGATAATCTTATCCAGCCCGATGAAGGCGCCGCCGCAAATGAAGAGGATTTTCTCAGTGTTGACCTGAATGTATTCCTGGTGTGGGTGTTTGCGCCCGCCCTGTGGCGGAACGTTGCAGCTGCTGCCCTCTAGAATTTTCAGCAGTGCCTGTTGAACACCTTCGCCGGAGACATCCCGGGTGATGCTGACGTTATCGGTTTTTCGCCCGATCTTGTCGATCTCGTCGATGTAAACGATGCCGATCTCGGCTCGTTTCACATCATAATCGGCATTCTGCAGGAGTCGCAGAATGATGTTCTCGACGTCTTCGCCCACGTAGCCGGCTTCGGTCAACGTGGTCGCATCGGCGATGCAGAATGGGACATCGAGAATTCTGGCCAGCGTTTTGGCCAGCAAAGTTTTACCGGAGCCAGTCGGCCCGATCAGCAAGATATTGCTCTTCTCGATTTCAACTTCCGCAAGCGGATCCGGCTGGAATGCCGCAGATGCATCGGCCGGCGTCGAAGTTTGCAAGACGCGCTTGTAATGATTGTGCACCGCCACCGAAAGCGTCTTTTTGGCGCCCTCCTGCCCGATCACATATTGGTCGAGTGAGCGCCGGATTTCTGCTGGCTTCGGCACGCGAATGTTGGAGGACTGGCGCCGGGCGTCCTCGTTGAGCTCTTTGTCGAGGATATTTTTGCAAACGTTTATGCAACTGTCGCAGATGTAGACTCCCGGTCCTGCGATTAATTTGCGCACCTCAGCGTGACTCTTGCCACAAAACGAGCACATCGTGAGGTTGGAAGCGCGAGCCATATTAGGGTGTTAGAAAAGGAGCTCTTATCCTCCAGCCTTCCGCGGCAAAGCAGCCTCAGCGACTTGTACCGATCGGTCGCCGGAAGGAGGAGTCGCGCCGTCGAGCAGCTTCACTTCCTTGCGGGACTTGATTACTTCGTCCACCAAACCGTACGCCTTCGCCTCGTTAGCGGACATGTAATAATCGCGATCCGAATCGGCCCGCACCTGTTCCTCGGACTTACCGGTGTGTTGCGCGATGATTTTGATGAGGCGTTTCTTTAGCTTGAACATGTAATCGACCTGACGCTCGACGTCGCTCGCCGCCCCTTGCGCGCCGCCGGAAACCTGATGGATCATGATATCTGAATTCGGAAGCGCGAACCGTTTGCCCTTCGTCCCCGCGCAAAGCAAAACCGCAGCCATGCTGGCAGCCATGCCGAGGCAATAGGTCGTCACATCGCACGTGAGAAACTGCATGGTGTCGTAAACCGCGAGTCCAGCCGTTACCGAGCCACCCGGCGAATTGATATAGATGTTGATGTCCTTTTTCGAGTCCTCCATTTGCAGAAAGAGCAACTGGGCAATGACCAGATTGGCAATGTGATCGTCCATCGGCGTCCCGATGAAAACGATTCGATCTTTAAGCAGCCGCGAGTAAATATCGTAGCTGCGCTCGCCCCGGCCAGTTTGCTCCACGACCATCGGAATCAACACCGATTGCGACCGGTTCTTATTGGATACGCTCATGATTTTTCTTGTCCAACAACGCTTTCTTCCATCTTCTCGACGCTAACATTCGCCTTCAGGAAATCAAGGGTCTTGCCTAGCAGAATCTGTTCCGCGAAGGAATTGAGACCGTCGTGCTCTTCCAACTCTTTGCGCATTTTGTCGACGGAAACATCGTAACGCAATGCTTCCTGCCTAATCCGTACATCGACATCTTTGCGCGAGACATCAATCTTTTCGCATTCCGCGATCCGATGCAGAATGAAATTGGTCTTCAACCGGTGGGCAGCGAGGGCTGCGGCACTCTCGACAAGCTCTTTCTCTTTGTCCTTAAGCATTTCATCAGGAATGCCCCGCTCGCGATTTCGTTGCACGAGCTCTCCTAAAGTGCGTCGTGTTTCGTTTTTTAGCAGAGCAGGCGGCAACTCAAATTGGATGCGCTCGTGCAAATACTTGACGACCTGTCCTTCCTTCGCTCGCTCGCGCTCATGTTCTTTCTCGTGTTCGAGATCATGTTTGATCATTTGACGAAGATCGACAAGGGTTTTTCCGGGGATCAACTTCTCTGCGAAAGCATCATCAAGCCCCGGCAGAACTTTTTCTTTTATCTCTCGTAACGTGACCATGTAGCTTCCCTCTTTGGCCGCAAGTTCCTTGACCGGAAAATCCGCCGGAAAAGCGATAGTGATCTTGCGCGTTTCGTCGCGCTTTTGTCCGGTCATCTGCTCGCAGAATGCCGGGAGAAAATTATCCGGCGCCAGATGCAGCCAGAATTTTTTGCCACCGTGAAGATTCTTGCTCGCCTGTGGTGCGATTTCACTGACCGACTTGCCGTCAACTGAGCCCTCGAAGTCGATCACCGAAAAATCTCCCATTTGCAGCCCGCGTTCTGGTGCATCGACAAAGTCGGCCGATTGATCGCGCAAGCGCTCAAGCGCCGCATCGATCTCCGCATCGGAGACGTTCGTCTCGGGCAACAGCACAGGAATGTTTTTGTATTCTGGCAGGTCGAACTCCGGCGTGGTGACCACGGTCGCGCGGAAGCGCATCGATTTGTCCTCGCCGAATTGGACGTCTTCGATGTTGGCCAATGAAGCAACGCGCAATTGCTCCTGCTCGATCGCGTCATGGTAACTCTTTGAGACGAGTTTTTTGGTCAGCTCTTCCTGAATTTCTTTGCGGAATCTTTTTTCGATCACCGAGCGCGGCGCCTTACCCGGCCGATAACCTGGAATTTTCGCAATGCGTGCGAAGCTGGTTGCGATCGAGTCCCACTCCTTGGAAACCTCGTCGGACGGCAATTCGATTTGCAGCGTAGAAATAGACCCGGGCTGCTTTTCAATTTCGACTTTCATCAATGGTCTTACTGTAGCGGCGCTCTATGAGCGTCGCATTAATTTTCGTCCGCCCGCAACAGGACACGTCGACCCCGCACGTAAACGGAATGCATTGGCGGAAAGCCGAACCAGTACGCGATCTCGCGATAATCTTTGCAATCGAAGATCGAGAAGTTGGCGAGCTTGCCGATTTCGAGCGAGCCGATCTTGTCGCCGCGATTGAGACTGCAGGCTGCGTTGATTGTCGCGGCGGTGATAGCTTCCGCTGGCGACATTTTCATTTGCGTGCACGCGAGTGACAGTATCATCGGCATGCTTGGCGTCGGCGACGAACCAGGATTGAAATCGGTTGCAATAACAACAGCCAGCCCCGCCTCGATCATTTCGCGCGCACGCGGATAACATGTCGATCCAAGCGCATAGACTGATCCCGGCAGCAAAACCGGCTGCACGCCTGAGGTTTTCATCGCCGCGATCCCCTGCTCGTCGGTTTTTTCCAAATGATCCGCAGTTGTCGCTCTTAATTCGGCGGCCAGTTTTGCGCCGCCGGAATTAGTGAGTTGATCGGCGTGAATTCGCAGCTTGAGTCCCAGCTCTTTCGCTGCGGTTAAAATCTTCCTCGATTGCTCGATGTCGAAATAACCGCGCTCGCAAAATACGTCGCAAAATTCCGCCAGCTTTTCTGATACAACTCGCGGCAGCATTTCCTGGGTCACACAATTGACATATTCACCGGCGCGCATCTCGCGCGGCACCGCGTGTGCGCCGAGAAATGTCGGAACAATCTCGAGTGGGGTCTCCTGATTAAGCCGCCGAATTACGCGCAAAATTTTTAGCTCATCATCAATCGTCAGTCCGTAGCCCGATTTAGCTTCAACCGTCGTCGTTCCGCAGCGGAGAAACCATTGCGCATGCATCTTCGCTTGCGCAAGAAGATCGACGTCGTTAGCCGCACGCGTCTTTGCCACAGTTGACCAAATCCCGCCGCCAGCCGCTGCGATCTGCTCGTAAGTTTCACCATTCGCTCGCCGCTCGAAATCATCGAGACGATTACCGGCAAAGACCAAATGCGTGTGTGCATCAACAAATCCGGGCAGAACAACGCGCCGTCCGGCATCGATAATTTCCGCGTCGCCTGCCTTTTCCTTGATCTCGTCGCTCAGGCCAACAATATCGATCTTGCCATTGCGAATCAGCATTCCGCCGTCGCGAATGATCGCGAGCTCGGACATCTCCACGCCGATACGCGGTTGGCGCGGCCCGGCCAGGGTAACCAATTGTGAAGCGTTAAGAACGGCAAGAGTGCCCATGAATCGTTGAGGAATTAAAGCGTTAAAAAGCTTAAGCCGGTTTGCCTTGTCGCTTCAACGCTTCAACCAAGCTTCTTTTCCACGACGTGGTTAATTTTTTTGAACCGTGCCTCGGAATCTGCACTGATTTTCCTGAGCTTTTCAACGAATGTCGATTTGAACTTTTCATCGTTCAGCCCGGCCAGATTAATCCTTACATTCATAGCCGCCCCTTCAATGCATGCGCGCGTCGCGAGAGCGCCAACGCCAACATCCGAAATGGAAGCCGGGTTTCCCTTGTCGGCCATTTCGGAAAGCAGTTGGTAGGATTTGGAGGCAGTTTCCATTACTCTGAATGGAATTTCCGCTGCATGTTTCGTCGCCTGCTCGATTGCCGCTGAGCGCGCAGTTTTTTCTTCCGCCGATACCTTTGGCAACGCGAATGCGTTCATTACCTTGTTGAAAGCGGCCGTGTCTTCATCCACAAGCGAGAGCAATTCGTCTTTGAGTTGCTGCGCTTTCACTGCCCAATCGCTGAAGGAAGCGAGTTTATCGTCCCATCCGCGTTTTCCCGCCGAGAGATTGGCCACCATTCCGCCTAACGAAGCGCCCAAGGCGCCCATCAACGCTGCCACGGAGCCGCCGCCTGGCGCGGGCGAATCGCTCAAGGTTTCATTGCAGAACTCGCGGAGGTTAATTTTCAATAACGATCTCTTGGAATCGGATTCGATCTTGAATTCAATCACCTTTTCGTTCGGATCGAAAGGTTTCAACTCACTCAATCCCATTGACCGAATCGCAATGTCGATCAGTCCTTCCTCGGAGGCGCCCTCTGAGCATTTCTGTTTGCGGAGAAAATATCTTCCGGCATCTGACAGACATTTTTTCGGAACCATGCCGACGATTTCCGACCCCGTCACACGCAGACCGCGTTTGCTCGCTGACTCGACACAGGCGTCGAACGCAACATGCAAAGGTGTTTCCTCGATGTTCGTCAGGTTCATGGAAACCTGCGCGATTCCGTACTCTTCGACGTACCAACCAATGGCCTTCACGTGCTTCAACATTCCAGGAATGCGGACGGGCGCGCCGCTGGCATCCAACACCGGTTTTCCAAAAGGCGTCCCGTCTTCCGTTTTGACCCGGCCGTTTTCTCTCACATCAAACGCGACGGAATTTGCTCTTCTCACCGCTTTCGTGTTCAGGTTCGCATTATACGCGATCAAAAAATCGCGTGCACCGATCACAGTCGCGCCCGATTTCTCATTGAAAATGGAAGGCCCAAAATCCGGTTTCCATACGGGATCTTTTATTTTCTCAAAAAAGCCTTCGTATTCTCCCGCGCGAATGACCGAGAGATTCGAGCGCGACGGGTTTTTTGCCGCTCTTTCGTAAAGATAGACGGAAATGCTCAACTCCTCGCCGACGCGTTTTCCCAACTTGTTTGCGCAAGCGATCGCTTCTTCCCAACTGATGTTGCTCACTGGAATGAACGGACAAACATCGGTAGCGCCCATGCGCGGATGCGCCCCTTTGTGTTTGCGCATGTCGATCAGTTCGGCCGCCTTTTTGATTCCGCGAAAGGCCGCTTCCACCGCGGCATCAGGGCTACCTACAAACGTCACCACCGTCCGGTTGGTGCTCGCGCCAGGATCGACATCGAGCAGCGAAACGCCGTCCACTGATTCAATGGCATCGGTGATCTGTCGAATGACCTCCAGATCGCGCCCCTCAGAAAAATTCGGCACGCATTCAATCAGCTTTCGCATGGTCACGGAATTTCTAGACAGGATTTACGCGATTGACCGGATTGCAAGACCAGAGGAGTATCCGAAGGCCGACATTCGGTCTTGAATCGGTCTGATTTTAGTCCATAATCGGGCCAATGGCTACAACAACGGTCTCCATTAGTGAAGCCAAACAGCGTCTCGGTGAGATTGCCGACCGCGCAATCGAAGGCGACCACATTGTGATTGTGAGAAAATCGAAGCTCCTCGTGCTGAAGCCGCTCGAAGTACCTGAGCCGGTGCCCATGCGGCCGCCCGGATATTTCCAGGATTGCTACGATGAAGGTGCCGCCAGAGAATCCAACACACTCGCTGCCCGGTCGGTCCGGAAAATTGTGAAGTGAGGCAGTGGGAAATATATCTTTTCCCTTTTCGGGAAGAGAAGCCGCATCCGGCAGTTATCATTTCCAATGAAGAGCGTTGTGTGAATGACGCTCTCGAATATGTGAATGCACTTATCTGCGCTTCAGCAAAGCTCAATCGTGAGGCGAAGAAGAACGAAGTCATTTTGAACGCCGCCGACGGTCTGGATTGGAAAACGGCTGTTCGCTGTGACGTGATTTATTTGCTGCCGAAAGCCGAATTCCGAGAACACCGGGGAAAAGTCAGCCCGGAGCGCCGCGTCGCCATCGCCCGTAAAATCGCGGAGACCCTCCGCCTCCCCATGGCGTAAGTTGTATCATGTCGCTTTAAGCCGCTTATACTTGTTTGATCCGCGACAAACTGCTATGATTATCGGCCGGTCATGATCACACGAGACCAGTGGAAGTGGATTCTGATCGCGCTCGCAGGAGTATTGCTTCTTGCTTTCTTGACCAACCCAAATCAAGCTCGCCATCTCAGAGTCATCAAGGAGACTGGCGCATTGCGCTACTCGCGAGACGCGTCAACAACGGACTTCTTGTTGTCGGTCGAATATCACAATTATTTCCTCTTTTCTACGACTAGCTGCGTTGGGAACACCGTGACCTACGGATACTTCGGATTGGTGCAGACGACTAACAACATCGGCTGGCTGTACGGTGCCCCGCCCAAATAGCGGCTCTGCTGCGAAGCCGTTTCGGCCCCAATCTGGGCCGAAACCAAGAGCGTATCTAACGCGCCCTACCGCTTCTTTTTCGCCGCTCCTCGATGATTTTCGCGAAATAGTCGTACGTCTTTTGAATCCGCGTGCCACAGAAGAGAGCCGTGCTCCAATCGAGGTTCTCCTCAGCCCATTTCAAGAAACTCAGAGATTGATGAATACCCTTCGACGCTAGAGCCCAAATAGCCCAACGAGCAGCAGGCAATTTGGAGCCAGGTAACGTCGCATGAGCAATCATCTTATTGATTCGCGTACGTTCAGATCTCCCTAGAAAAGAATGACCACTGGGATAACCGAAATCTGAAACCTTTAGGTCGTCGTCTTTCGATTTTTGTGTGCGCGGTGTGAGAACATCGTCGAGATCTCGTAACGCGATCAACGTCGAATGCAGGCATGCGGTTCGGATCGTCTGCAACGCCCAAGCCCGACCATTCTTAGCAGGATTGGCGGCGAAGTCTTCGTCCGTCTCGAACTCAAAGGTGCAGTAAAAGTACGAGAACACGAGATTCACCCGCTCGGCGAAGTACCCCAACACATTCGCAACTACTTCATCATTCCAATCGTCATCAGGCATAGCTCCGTCAATCGCGCGCCTTCGGCGGCATCGGGATGTCGATCTTATTCGCGGCGGCGAATTCGATGGCGCGAGAATAACCGGCGTCGGCATGGCGGAGGACGCCCAATCCTGGATCGCTTGTAAGAACGCGCTCCAGACGGCGTTTGGAATTTTCGCTGCCATCGGCGACTACGACCATCCCGGCGTGCTGCGAATAGCCGATGCCGACGCCGCCTCCGTTGTGAATCGACACCCAGGATGCGCCGGTGGCCGTGTTGATGAGCGCGTTGAGCAGCGCCCAATCGGCGATCGCATCGCTTCCGTCGATCATCGCCTCGGTCTCGCGGTTGGGCGACGCTACCGAGCCCGCGTCGAGATGGTCGCGTCCGATTACGATGGGCGCTTTGATTTCGCCGCGCTTCACCAACTCGTTCATCGCGACGCCAAACTCTGCGCGCTCGCCATAACCGAGCCAGCAAATTCGCGCCGGCAATCCTTGAAAGTGAATTCGTTCTCGCGCGAGCTTCATCCAGCGCGCCAGCGTCTCGTCTCTCGGAAATAATTCGAGTGCGAGGCGATCGGTGCGCGCGACGTCTTCGGGATCGCCACTCAATGCAACCCACCGGAACGGCCCGCGACCTTCACAAAAGAGCGGACGAATGTATTCGGGAACAAACCCGGGAATATCGAACGCGTTCTCGACGCCCGCCTTTTTCGCCTGCGCGCGAATGTTGTTTCCGTAATCAAAAGTGACGGCACCTTTTTTTTGCAAAGCGAGCATGGCCTCGACGTGAACGGCCATCGAATGCATTGCCCTGTCGATGTATCCCTCGGGATTTTTTGCACGTAAAGCGAGCGCGTCTTCGAGCGACATTCCGTGCGGCACATAGCCATTCAATGCGTCGTGCGCGCTGGTCTGATCCGTTAGGATGTCAGGAACGATGTCGCGCTTAACGATTTCCGGCAGGACATCGGCACAATTACCGACAAGTCCGACGGAAAGCGATTGCCGATTCTTGCGGGCATCATCAATCATCCGCAACGCTTCATCGAGCGAGCGCGCGATCTTGTCGCAATAACCACTCTTCAATCTCTTCTCGATCCGCGCCGGATCGACTTCAACTCCGAGAAAAACTGCGCCGTTCATCGTGGCTGCGAGCGGTTGCGCGCCGCCCATTCCGCCGAGACCGCCGCTGAGAACAAATTTTCCTTCGAGCGATCCGCCAAAGCTTTTGCGTCCCGCTGCGGCGAACGTTTCGAATGTGCCTTGCACGATTCCCTGGCTGCCAATGTAAATCCAGGAACCGGCCGTCATTTGCCCGTACATGGTGAGGCCCATTCGCTCAAGGCGATTGAATTCCGTGTAGTTCGACCAGTGACCGACAAGGTTGGAATTCGCGATCAGGACGCGCGGCGCTTCTTCGTGCGTCCGGAATTTTCCCACGGGCTTTCCAGATTGGACAAGGAGCGTCTCGTCGTTTTCGAGATTGCGCAGGGATTGAACGATCGCATCGAAAGCTTCCCAGCTCCTGGCAGCGCGACCTGTTCCGCCATAAACGACAAGGCGGTCCGGGGCTTCGGCTACATCGGGATCGAGATTGTTCATCAGCATTCGCATAGCCGCCTCCTGATGCCAGCCTTTGCAGCTTCGCTCGATGCCGCGCGGTGCGTGGATGATTCGTTTTCCACTCATAGCTTTTCGTAGCCGCTGTCAAAATCGCCCCGGCGAATAGCCTCCGCCACTCGCGCAATGTCGCCGGAGAGCGAACGATCTTGCGTGAGCGGCGGCGCAATTTTTCTGATGCTGGCAAACGCTCGCTCCACGCCAACGCCGGCTTTTAGCGGGCGCCGATGTTCCAAAGCTTCGGCGCCGGCGAGCAATTCGATCGCCAGCAAATTCTCCGCCAGACCGGCAATCGCCCGAAGTTTTAATGCGCCAGTCATGCCCATCGCAACGTGGTCCTCCTTTCCAGCGGATGTGGAAACATTGTCGATGCTCGATGGATGCGCGAGAACTTTTGCTTCGTTAAGCAAGGCGACCGCAGCGACGTGGGCGATCATGAATCCGGATTCGATCCCAGGATGGCGGGCGAGAAACGCAGGCAAGCCTTCGTTCATGTCGGGGTTGAGCAACCGCTCGATGCGGCGCTCGCTAATGCTCATCAAATCTGTCAGCGCGATGGCGGCATAGTCGAATGCGAGGGCAAGTGGCGCGCCGTGAAAATTGCCGCCGGAAATAACATCACCGCTCTCGGCGAAGACGAGCGGATTATCGGTCGCCGAACTCGATTCAATTAGAAGCACGTCTTCACAATGCGACAATGCGCCGCGGATCGCGCCGTGCACCTGCGGCATGCAACGCAGACTGTATGCGTCCTGAATACGCGGATCGTCCTTGACATGAGATTGCCGAATCTCGCTTCCCTCCAGGAGTGACAAAAGATGTTTGGCGACAGCTTTCTGGCCCGGATGCGGCCGGGCGTCCTGCAAACGAGCATCGAATGCCGCCGGGGTTCCTTTAAGAGCCTCGAGGCTAATCGTGCCGGAAACGTCCGCGACGAGAGCCAGCCGTTTCGCGCGAAGAAGTGCAAGCCCGCCCACAGCGTGCATCGTCTGCGTGCCATTTAGCAGGGCGAGGCCCTCCTTTGCTTCGAGACGCTGCGGCTCAAGCTTTACTCGGCGAAGTGCATCCCGGCTCGCCATTCGTTCGCTTTGGAGAAATGCCTCGCCTTCGCCGATCAAGCTCAAGGCGAGATGCGCGAGTGGGGCGAGATCGCCACTGGCGCCGACCGATCCCTTCTCTGGAACGACCGGGCACACGCGGCGGTTGAGCATTTCACAAAGCATCTCGATGATCTCGACACGGACCCCGCTCAAACCGAGGGCCAGTACATTTGCACGCAACAACATCATCGCGCGTACTTCTGGTTCGGAGAGCGGATCGCCAATGCCGCAGGCGTGGCTGCGAACAAGATTAAGCTGAAGCTGGGCCAGGCCATCGTGTCGGATGCGGACATCCGAAAGTTTGCCAAAGCCCGTGGTGACACCGTAAACCACAGCGTCGCGCGCGATGATGTCTTCGACCACCTTGCGGGAGGCAAGAATTCGAGGGCGCGCCGAGGATGTGATTTGCACAGCCGCATCGCCAAATGCCACCGCCGCGATTTCAACGAGCGTCAGTGGCTGGCCGTTTATTTGCATCAGCACAGTTTAATTCGAACGCGGCGAAATGGGAAGTAAGTGCGCGCATGTCGCATAAGCGACATGCGGTATGGAAAAAGAAAAAGGCCAGGTCGATCGTGACCTGGCCTTTTTGCGCAAAGCTGACCGCAAACAGTAACTTGGGCAGCGGTTCTATTTCCCGTACGTGCTTGGAGGTGGGGTCACTTCCTTGTGTTGCGCACAAGCCCCGAGTCCCAAAGCAGTGACCAGCACCGCCCCGATCATGATCGTTTTTAAAAGTTTCAATCTATCTCGCCTCCTTTCCCAGCAAGTTGCTTCGGTCTGTTTAGGCAGGGAACTACAGGGAAGCAACGCTTTTCTCAACTTTTTTGAACGGATCACAAACGGGCGCCGGTCCTATTTTGCATAACCGGTCGTGCCCGCCCCTGTGGTCACTTCCTCCTTGTGTTGAGCGCAAGCACCCAAGCTCAAAGCACTGGCCAAAACAGCCACGATCATGATCGCTTTTAAAAATTTCAATCTATCTCGCCTCCTTTCGTAGCAAGTTGCTCCGGTTTGTTTAGGCAGGGAACTACGGGGAAGCAACGCTTTTCTCAACTTTTTTGGATGTATCAAAAGGCGCACTTTTCAATTTGCAAGATCCAGAGCCTGGCAAGGTTAAAAACTTTACCAGCTTTTATTCTTCGATCACGACAAGCGCGTCTTCATCGACAAGGCCGAACAACTCGATCACGTCCGCGTTGCGCATCCGCACGCATCCATGGCTCGCTGGGTTGCCGATTTTGTCCTCGTGTTTGGTGCCGTGAATGTAAATGAAACGGTCGCGCGTGTTGGCGTTGTGCTCATCCAAGCCATCAAGCCATAGGATGCGCGACATCACCAAGTCCTCAGTCGGAGGAAGTGGATCGTCGGCTTTCAGCGGCAAGCGACTTTGGAAAACAGTATCGCCCGGAAGGCCGTCGCCGATCTTCTCTGCAACGCGAAAGCGACCGATCGGTGTTTTCATGCTGCCTTCTTCCGTCCCGATTCCAAATCGCGAAGTAGACACCGGGTAAGTGCGGATTGGCATCTCACCTTCCTTCAATGTAAGGAGCTGCTCCCGAATCGAGATGTGAATGTTTTTCACTTCTGGCTAAATAGCTGCGCCGAATTGAGAATCAAGGCAACTCAAAGCCAACGCGAATCGATTGCGAAGGCGATAGGTGGGAACACGTTCAGTGCCGTCCATCAAGGCTTGTGAGCAATTGATCGCTGTTGCTTCGCGCGGTCTCATCCCCTTGGAAGCGATGGCCACAACTTTCGTTTGCGTAGTTTGCATCAAATCCGGCCGGCGATAGAATCCGGCTGCGGATGAAAGGTTATCACATCGCCGTTGTTGGGGCGACTGGTGCGGTCGGTCAGGAACTGTTGCACGTGCTCGAACGGCGAAGTTTTCCCGTGGCGAGCCTGCATAACTCCTCGGTTTTTCGGATGGAGCCTCACGTGCCGCTGGTCATCCCCGAAATTAATGTCGAAGATGTGCGAGGACACCGCGGTCTCATTTCGAATCCAAATTGCACGACGGCGATCGCACTAATGGCGCTTTATCCTTTGCACCGCGTGTTTGGCGTGCGCCGGATATTTGCTGCGAGCTATCAAGCCGTTTCTGGCAGCGGCGCGCGCGCAATCGAAGAGTTGACCCAGCAAGTGAAACGCTTGGCGGAAGATCAGCAACCCTCTAGCCGTCGCCCTGTGGACGACGCGACCGGGCCGAGGCCAAATCAGCGCCCGGCTTCGAACAGCGAAGCGGCTACAGTTTATCCGCATCCGATCGCGTTCAATCTTCTTCCACATATCGATTCATTCCTCGAGAATGGTTACACCAAGGAAGAGATGAAAATGCAAAATGAAGGACGCAAGATCATGCACCTTCCGCAATTTCGCGCCTCGGCAACCTGCGTGCGCGTGCCCGTTTATCGCGCACACTCCGTCGCGGTAAGCGCGGAATTCGAACGCCAGGCATCGGTAGAGCAAGCGCGTGAGGTTTTGGGTAAAGCGCCGGGACTCGAACTGGTTGACGAGCCCCAGAGCAATCGTTATCCCATGCCGCTAAGCGTCGCTGGAAAAGACAATTGTCAGGTCGGCAGGATCCGCATCGATTGCGCACTCGAGAACGGGCTTTCCTTTTGGGTCTCGGGCGATCAACTCCTCAAAGGCGCGGCGTTGAACGCGGTGCAAATTGCGGAGTTGTTGTAGCCCGGTCTTTGTGAGCCGCACGCAACCAGTAAGAGCAAGAGATGCTCTCGATGTAACGCAAAGCGGCCCCGGGTCCTGGGGCCGTCGTTAATCTTAAATTAAGTTCGTGTTTATTGAGGACCAGGCGTAGGAGACGTTTCCCTACCTTTCTTCTTCCCGCCTTGTGGTTTTTCCTGACCAGGCGCGCCGCTAGGAGATGACCGCTCAGATGAAGCTCCGCCGCGCTGACCATAGGCACCCAGTCCTTGCTGTCCTCCACCGGCCGGGCTCTCGTGAGGAGCCGCACCCTTTGTCGCAGGAGGCGCCGTTCCGGGTTGCTCAGGCCCGCGCCCTCGAAATCTTCCCTGCGGCTCGTTTGTAGCGCCGCGAGGTTGTTCCGGGCTCGGACTGGGAACGCTGCGTTCAAATTGTCCTCTGTGTTTGCTTGCTGGCTGTGTTGCCTCAGGCGCGACCGGAATCGCACCGGGTTGCTCAGGCCCGCGTCCTCGAAATCTTCCCTGCGGCTCGTTTGTAGTGCCGCGAGGTTGCTCAGGGCTCGGACTGGGAGCGCCGCGTTCAAATTGTCCTCTGTGCTTGCTGGTTGGCTGCGTTGCCTCAGGCCCAACCGGAGCCGCACCGGGCTGCCCAGGCGGCGACTTGTGTGGCGGCGGCCCAGATGGGGGCGTCGGCCTCGTTTCGAACCTGCCCCTTCCCGGCCTGCCGTATTCTCCTCCAGTCGGAGAACCTTTAATGCCTGGGGAAGTCGTACCCGCCGGCGATCTCGCTGGTGTACCAGTCAGACTCGGTTGAGGTTGTTCGCCGGGTCGGCCCTTCCGTTTGCCTCTTTCAAACGGCGCTCCCGGGGAACCCATTGGACTTCCAGTAACACCCGGTGTGCCTGTGGCACCCGGTTGAACTCGTCCACCCGGCCGACCATGCCTGCCTTTTTCCAATGGCGATCCTGTAGCGGCCGGTGAAGCCATTGGACTCCCGCCCGCCGTGGGTGCAGTAGCAGCCGGCGAAACACCAGCCGGCCCTCGTCCCGCCGCGGCGCCAGTTGGCGGAGGAATATTCTTTGGATTCTCGGTTTTAATTTTCTGCTTTAGCTGCGCTTCGTTGGGAACACCGGCCCAGCCTTTCTCGATTTTTGGCTTGGCGACCTTCGCTTTTACGCTCGCAGGTGCAGCTCCCGGAGCTGACTTACTCAGTTTCTGAGGAGCAGCGACAACAAGTTTGCCGCCTTGGACTTTCGTCAGCGCCCCGGATTTCGCCGCCGCGGACAAGTTGGTCGCGGACTCCCGCGTGATGCTCAGACGCTGAATCGGCCGGCTGGAATGCGCGCTCAGCACGTTGTAATCAGGACCATAATTATACACGACATTGTTCCTGACGGAAATGTTGGTCACGTTCACCGTATTGTTGATATAAGTGACGTTTTGCGACGGTGCGAAGATGCGATCGCGCAAAACCGGCTCACCGATAAAACGAACATCGACGAAGTTGTAATACTCCGGACCGATATCAAATTCGATATCCGCCTGTGCGCCAATAGGCTGTCCCTCGTAAACAACTCCCGGGCCGCGCGGTGGTAATGGCGCCCAGCCGATATAATCGCCACCTGTCCGCCACGAAACCCACGCTGGACCCCAGTCCAGATCGCTGCCGGGGAACCAGATCCAGCCGTAATCGGCCAGCCGCGCCCAGCGCCCATAATGGTAAGCGGCCCAGCCGAAATCCTCGTACGAGATCCATGTCCATCCGTCATCCGTGTAGGCCCAGTAGCCATCAGCATAAGGGCGCCAATTCGGGTCGTTCACCGCCACATCGGGTTGCCACCCGTAGCCGTAGTCTGCAACCTCAATCCAGTTTCCTCCGGAAAGATTGTTATAGAAGAAATCAACCGACACATCGTCTGCTCGCGCCTGTGGCAAAGCTGACAAGACAAAGGCGAGCATCGTTAACGCAAAAAGTATTTTTTTCATATTTGTGAAAGAAGGTTTTGAGGCGTTCGACTTCCGCGCTTCGCGGTTTATTCATCCTATAATTCGAAAATCCCGCGGCCATCGCGCGTCGCTCATCGCAGATTGTCTCCCGCCTAACAGTAAGCGATATCGACCGCTCAGGCCTTGACCGATTATCTTTTGGCCTCGTCGCAGCATTCGGCTGTGGAAACGAACAGTCTCTGACAGACGTTCTACAAGACCAAGCGCGTCTTGCCCGTCCCGCGCTCGATTCGGCCAATTCGTTTTGCGCGTAACACCGAAATCGCGTGCTTCGCATTTCGCTCGGAAACGACTGCCACCATGCCGATCCCCATATTAAAAACTTGATACATCTCCGTATTTTCCACGACACCGTTTTGCTGCAAGATTTGAAAAACGCGTGGCACACGCCAGCTTTTCGTCTCAACCACGGCGTTGCAATCCTTCGGTAGAATTCGAGGCAAATTATCGATCAGGCCGCCGCCGGTGATGTGCGCGAGACCTTTGATCATGCCGCTTGGAGCATTTCTGAGGATCGGATGATAATTCTTGTGCACTCGCAGCAACTCCTGGCCAACGGTGGTTGCCGATCGTGGGAGCCGCGAACGAACCTTCAATCTCATTTTCTCGAATAAAATTCTTCGGGCAAGTGAATAGCCATTTGTGTGCAGGCCGTTTGACTCGAGCCCGAGTATGGCATCGCCTGGTCTGATTTTGCTGCCGTCAATGATTTTGGCATGATCAACCACGCCAATGATGCAACCAGCCAAGTCGTATTCGCCTTGGCGGTACATTCCCGGCATTTGCGCAGTTTCCCCGCCGATCAGAGCACAGCCGGCAGACCGGCATGCGCGCGAAAATCCGCGCAACAGATCATCGAACACGCGCGGGTCAAGCTTCTCGCAGCCAATATAATCGAGAAAGAAAAGCGGTGCCGCTCCAAGCACCGCAATGTCATTTACACAGTGGTTCACAAGGTCGGCGCCTACGGTGTCGTGTTTGTTCATCGCAAACGCGATTTTCAACTTTGTCCCGACGCCGTCGATGCTTGCAACGAGAACCGGCTCGCGCATTCCAGAAAAGTTCGCTCGAAATAATCCGCCGAATCCGCCGATCTTGCCGAGCACCTGTGGCCCGTGGGTTTGCTTCGCCAACGATTGAATGTGGCGTTTCAGTCGATTACCAAGAGCGACATCCACGCCCGCGCGCGCGTACGCCTTTTGCTTCTTTGTCATTCTGAGCGAAGTCGAGAGCTTGCCCTGAGCCAAGTCGAATGGGTAGAGGAATCCCATTGCGCCGCCTTCAAGTTACCAACACGGGATTCCTCGACTTCGCTCCGCTTCGCTCGGAATGACACGCGCGTTGGTTACTTCAAATCCGCGAACAATGTCGGATGCGCTTCTTCGGCTGCCAAGGCTTTCGCCCGTTGTTCGCGTTTTTCCATGATGAATTTATCCAACGCGGGATCGACCGGCAGCGGATAATCCCCAGTGAAACAGGCCAGGCAAAATGTGTTCAACGGCCTTCCGGTTGCCCGCACCATTCCTTCCACATCGAGATAACCGAGACTGTCCACGCCGAGATACTTGCAGATGTCTTCCATCGACATCTGATTGGCGATGAGTTTTCCTTGGCGCCAGCTTCGCGCAAGTTCACAACACGCGCACGCGCAGTCGTGCCGCGCACGATGGAGTCGTCAACCACGACAACGCGTTTTTCGGCAACCATTTCCTTGATCAAATTCAATTTTACCCGGACATCGAAGTCGCGGATGAGCTGGCTCGGCTGCAAGAATGTACGGCCAATGTAATGATTGCGAACAAATGCATGCGCGTACGGTATTTTGAGTTCCTGAGCGAAACCGAGAGCCGCATAATTTCCTGAGTCAGGCACCGGCACCACGATGTCTGCTTCGACGGGAAACCTGCGTGCGAGTTCGCGTCCCATTTCCATTCGCACTTTGCCTACGTTCACCCCACCGATCATGCTATCTGGGCGCGAAAAATAGACATATTCGAACATGCAAAACGCCGGCCGCTCCTCTGGGAATGGCCGTTCCGAGCGCAATCCGTTTTCGTCGATGATCAGCACTTCGCCCGGCTCAATTTCGCGAATAAACTCCGCATGGATGAGGTCAAGAGCGCAGGTTTCGGAAGCGACGATATAAGCGCCGTCGAGTTTACCGAGCGCAAGAGGTCGCCAACCGAACGGATCGCGCACCGCGATGAGCTCACGCTCACTCATGATCAGGAGCGAAAACGCGCCCTGAATCCGGCGCAACGCAGCCAGAATATTACCTCCGTTCTCCGAGGGCTGTGCGAGTAGATGTAAGATAATTTCGCTGTCAGCGGTCGTTTGGAAGATCGAGCCTTTTCGTTCCAGTTCGTCCCGCAAAAGATCGGCATTAATCAAATTTCCATTATGCGCGATCGCCATCTGGCCGCGCACGCAGTCAACCACGAAAGGTTGCGCATTTTTGATCGTGCTCGTCCCTGTCGTCGAGTAGCGCGTGTGTCCGATCGCGCGTGTGCCCTTGAGCTTCGCCAGTTCTTCCTGGCCGAACACTTGCGAGACAAGACCCATATCTTTGTGCATCAAGAAGGTCGTGCCCGGACCATTGCTTGTAACGATCCCCGCGCTCTCCTGCCCACGATGTTGCAAGGCAAAAAGACCGTAATAAGTCAGCACCGCCGCCTTCGGATGGCCGAACACACCGAAAAGTCCGCACTCGTGCTGCGGAAGAACAGCAGAGTCAGGCGCGTGGTCGATGTCGAGTTTGTCTGAGGGGGAGATCACATGAAATAATTCACTAGATTGGTACGTATTCAATCTCGCGTTTTCGGGCGTACTTCACAAGCTCGGAATACTTTCCGCCTCTTCTTCAACCGCGCGACGGATTGCGTTGAACCAATCATCGTAAAGACCGGCAATCGGCCAGCGAAAGGTCTCGTTGTTGACGCGAATACTCAGCTCTTCGCTCGCAACTTTGCCCAGGTGCTGAAATGAAACGCCACGATCGCGCAAGATCGACAGCGCCGTCTCCAGATGTTTCTGCGCGACGGAGATGACAACACGCGACTGTGATTCGTTGAACAAAGCTGTAGCCGCTTCGCTCTGCGAAGCGCTGCCCTGGTCTGCCAGGCTCACGTGCGTCGCGTCGCCCGGAGGTTGACGACTACAAAGATAAACGTCTGCCCCGAAAAGTCCTTCAGTATTGAAACAGCATTCGGCCAGCGCGACCGCAAGCCCGCCCTCGGAGCAATCGTGCGCGCTTTTTACCAGGCCTTCGCAGATCAAATCGCGAACGGCATTTTGCACCTTAATTTCAAGTCCAAGATCGACGCGTGGCGACGGCCCTTTTTTCATCCCGTAGCAGATTTTGAGGTATTGTGAGCCCCCGAGGTTGTACCCGGAATCGGTGATCCGGGCTCCGTCGTTAGCTTCGTCCCAGCCGGGATCACCGATCCCGGCTACAGCGCCCACGAGAATGATTGCGTCGCCCTCGTCTTTGAACCACTGCGTCGTGATGTGTTTTTCATCATCAATCAAACCGACCATCGCGATGGTGGGCGTTGGATCGACAACTCCGGCAGGACTCTCATTATATAATGAAACATTTCCGCCTGTAACAGGCGTGCCAAATACGCGGCAGGCTTCAGCTATACCCTCAACCCCTTCGCGCAATTGCCAGAAGTTCTCCGGCTTATAAGGATTGCCGAAATTGAGATTGTCAGTCACGGCAAGCGGTTTTGCGCCAGAGCAGGTAAGATTGCGTGCGGCTTCTGCGACGGCGATCTTGCCGCCCTCGCGCGGATCAAGCGCGCAATAAAGTGAATTGCAATCGGTGGTCGCGGCCAGGATTTTATTCGCGTAACGGACGAAAAATACGGCGGCATCAGATCCCGGTTTTACAACTGTGCCGGTCCGCACCGTATGATCGTACTGACGATACACCCAATTTTTTGACGCGATTGTCGGATCACGCAACAACTGGCGCAGCGCTTCGCGATTGTCGATCTGAGGCAGATCTTCGATGCGGCGGTCGTAGAGCGCCGGTACAGAAGAAGGCGGCTTCGCTTCGCGCGAGTAGAGGGGCGCTTCATCGGCAAGCGGTTTGGCCGGGATCTCCGCGGCAATCGCACCGTTGTTTCGCACGCGCATGATGCCATCGCCAGTGACATGGCCGATCTCTGCACAAGGCACGTCCCACTTTTCGAACACTTCACGCACAAGATTTTCTTTTCCGCGCTTGGCGATAATCAGCATTCGCTCCTGCGATTCGCTCAGTAAGATCTCGTATGGCGTCATGCCTGGCTCGCGCTTTGGCACTTTCGCTAGATCGATCTCGATTCCGCTTCCGCCGCGGCTGGCCGTCTCGCAGGTCGAACAAGTTAGTCCGGCCGCACCCATGTCTTGAATTCCCGCGACAGCATCGCACGCAAGCAGTTCGAGACACGCTTCGAGCAATAATTTTTCCTTGAATGGATCACCAACCTGCACGGCCGGACGATCCTCGCGCGATTGTTCGGTCAATTCGCGCGATGCGAATGCTGCGCCGGCGAGACCGTCTCGTCCCGTCTCGGCGCCGACGTAGAAAACGGGATTGCCCAAACCTTTTGCTGTCCCGTGTGCAAGTTGTTCGTGACGCAATACACCGAGGCAAAAAACGTTTACCAGAGGATTATCCTCGAAGCTTTCGTCAAAATAGATTTCGCCGCCTATGGTGGGGACGCCGATGCAATTACCGTAATGCGCAATGCCGGAAACGACGCCGGTGAAAAGTCGGCGATTGGCCAGAATAGCGCGAGAGTCTCGCTGCCGATGTTCATCGGATCGCAAGCCAGAGGCATGCGCTACAATTGGCCCGAACCGGAGCGAGTTTAAACAAAACTCGGGGCGTGCGCCCATGGTAAAGATGTCGCGAATGATTCCTCCAACGCCGGTAGCCGCACCTTGGAACGGTTCGATCGCGCTCGGGTGATTGTGGCTCTCGATTTTGAACGCGATCGCCCAGCCGTCGCCGATATCGACAACACCAGCGTTTTCTTCGCCGGCTTTCACCAAAATGTTTGGCCCGGTCGTGGGAAATTTTTTCAGTTCTTTTCTCGAATTCTTATATGAGCAGTGCTCACTCCACATGACCGAGAAAATGCCGAGCTCGGTAAAGTTCGGTTCGCGCCCGAGGATTTTTTTGATGCGCTCAAATTCCTCCGGCGTAAGGCCGTGTTGTGCCACGACCTCCGGTGTCACAATCGGATTGACAGTCGGCGCTTGGCTCGTCATCGGCACGTCACGTTAACGAATCCGCAGCGCCGCTCAATCATGCAAATTGGAAATTTAGTTCGAATAGCGGCGCCACGGAGCCGGTCAAACAGGGGACGGGCGCGCGACACTATTGGAAGCGTCCGTCCAGTCCCCGAGCTACGAAGTTGGGGGGTAAACATCAACATAAACAGGGAGGCATTATAGTGAAGAAAATAATTATTGCTCTCGTGTGCGCGCTCGTTACGCCATTGGCTTTTGCGCAAACCAGCACGACAACGACTGAGCAAACGACAACGACAGAACCAACAACGACAACACAAACAACCACAACTTACACTGCCGGCACGGTGACCACCTATGAGCCCAGCAAGACGATTGTGGTTAAGAGCGACGAAGGTCCGGTCAGCTTCGCTCTGGGCACGGCCGCGCGAATCGTGAACGGCGCCGGGCATGTCGTTACATCAGCGCTCAAGCCGGGTCAGCGTGTGCATGTTTACTACACAGGCACGGGCGAAACGCGTGTGGTCGATCATGTAGTCGTGGACGAAGATTAAGCGAAAAGCGGTTCGCAAACGCAGAGTCGCAGGGTTCTTTATGAACCCTGCGACTTTTTTGTAGCAGGGCGAAGAATGCAGCGTCCGCTAAGGCCCTCAACTGCGAAGTTTAAGCGTAAAACATTAACATTAAGAAGGAGGCATTATGGCGAAGAGAACAATTGTCATTCTCACCTGCGCGCTGCTGATGGCGCCGCTGGCGTTTTCCCAAACAAGGTCCAAGCGCACGGCGCGAACGGTTACCACTGCAGAACGAGTAACGGTAACAGGAATGATTGTCGCGACAGAGGAAGGGAGCGCTGCCAGTTATCAGCCTGCCAAAACCCTCGTGGTTCGGACCGAGAACTCGAATAATTCCGAGCGTTATGTTATGGAGGGAACGGGTCGCGTGGTGGACAAGTGGGGCAGAGTCATCCGGACGCCGATCAAACCCGGCGCTCGGGTGCTTGTGAACTATGCGGACACAGGCTACACGCGTTTGGTGGATCACGTTGTCGTTTTGGATTAACTGAAATTGGCTCCGGAACTCAAAGCCGCAGGGTTCCCGCGGGGGGTCCTGCGGTTTTTGGCTCGTGGCGAATTTCGGCTTCGCTCTGCGCACGAAAGTTCTGATAAACTCGCCGCGTGGACCTTTCGACTTTGGCAAATGTGGCCACGGCATTAACGGTTTTGACTGCGGTCGCATTCGGTTTGCTTGAATCCCGCCGCGCGCGCCAGGAACGCGCAGAACGCGCGGCGTTCGCCGCGGTCCAGGCAATTCTCACTCCGGAGTGGATGAAGTCGATGATCGTAGTGCACAATATTCCGGATGGATCCACCGCGTCGGCGATCGAAGCGGAAGCGCGTGTATTGGATGCGGTGCAAGCGGTGGGCGTGATTCTCGAAGGGCTTGGCTATTCTGTTTATGCACGCATTGTTCCTTTGCATGTAGTTGCCGACTTAATGGGTGGCACCGTTCGCCTGGCCTGGCGTAAAGTGCGGCCCTACGTCGAAGAAGAACGCCGGCGCAGCGGTTCACAGAAAACTTTTGAATGGTTCCAATGGCTTGCGACGCAGTTGGAACGATATTCGCCAGGAAAGACCAATCTGGAGATGGGCGCCCATCAAGTTTATCACAATTGGAAGCCGTAACAGTTGCGTTCCGTACGGACATCGCAGAACTTTGCACGATGGCTTTTGATCTAAAGGAAATCATAGCGGCGCGGCTGGGTGAAAATTACCAGCTCCACGAGCGGCATGTGAACCGTACACTGGTGGCGGCGCAGCGCGTAATCGGCTTCGACAAAGTCTATGCCCGGGCCGAAGGCGCGTACCTCTACGACATGGATAACCAGCCGTATCTGGATTTTCTGAGCGGCTACAGCGTCTTTAACATCGGGCGGAATCATCCGGTTGTGAAGCAGGCGATTCGTGATGTGCTCGATCTCGATCTGCCCAACATGGTGCAGATGGATTGTTCGCTTCTGAGTGGGTTACTGGCCGAGGCTCTAACGAAGCGAACCCCGCCGCACCTCGACGCAGTTTTCTTTTGCAACTCCGGCACCGAGGCAATGGAAGGCGCGCTAAAATTTGCACGCGCCGCAACGGGACGGAAACGGGCGCTCTCGTTAGCGAGCGCGTTTCATGGATTGAGTCTCGGTGCTCTCTCGTTGATGGGCTGCGAGAGTTTCACCGAAGGCTTCGGGCCGCTCATGGAAGGTTTCGATGCGCGAGTGCCGATCGATGATCTCGAAGCGTTAGATCGACAACTGCGCTCGCGCGACGTCGCCGCGTTCGTCATTGAGACCGTGCAGGGAAAAGGCTGCCAAATACCGAAGACGGATTTCTTTGTTCGTGCCCAGGAACTTTGCCGCAAATACGGAACACTTTTGATTTCCGATGAAGTGCAGACCGGGCTTGGCCGCACCGGGAAGATGTTTGGCTTCCAGCATTGGAATTTGGAGCCGGATATCATTACGCTGGCAAAGACGTTGAGCGGTGGCTACGTGCCTTGCGGCGCGATCGTGGCGCGCCGCGATATTTATCAGAAGACGTTCAATCGAATGGATCGTTGCGTCGTGCACTCGACGACGTTTGGGAGAAATAACCTGGCGATGGCCATCAAGGAGGTGCGCGGCAAAGGACTCATGATTGGGATTGAATTCCATGAACCGCAGGAGTTCAAACTCAAGATGGCGTGGAAGTTGTTGCACAAGATCGACAAGGTTCTCTTCGCGCAAATGGTCGTGACCCAAATGTTGAGCAAGCATCGTATTCTCACGCAAGTTGCCGGGCACGCCATGGACGTGATGAAAATCCTGCCGCCATTGATCATCGGTCAGCGCGAGATCGACATGTTCGTGAACGCATTGGATGACGTGCTAACGGAATGCCGCAAATTTCCAGGCCCGATGTGGGAGCTTGGAAATAACTTCGTCAAGGCGGCGCTTGGCTCGAAGAGAGCCGTCGCGCCGAGTCGGCCTGTTTCGGTTTAAGACTGTTCACGGATAAAGCAGCGGACGCGGTTGCCATTACACTGTCGAATTCAGGTTGTGTGATGTCCTTGCCAAGCGTACGGTCTGAATGCACTCGAAGCGTCTTTCCAACGCGAACAAATCGGAGGTAAATCATGAGCACTGCAGTTGTCGAACCCAAGAAAAGCAAAACAAAGCTGAATCAGCTCGATCAGCTTAAGAAATTTACCAAAGTCGTCGCCGACACGGCAGATTTTGAATCGATCAAGGAATTCAAACCGCAGGACGCGACGACAAATCCAAGTTTGGTTTATGCCGCCACGCAAAAACAAGAGTACGCGCATTTGCTCAACGAGGTGCTTACGGATCGGAAAAGGTCCGGATTGAGTGGCGCGGCGCAGAGTGAGGACATCGTCGATCACTTGCTTGTGCAATTCGGCTGCGAGATTCTGAAGATTGTGCCGGGTCGCGTCTCGACGGAAACCGATGCGCGCCTCTCCTTTGACGTCGAAGGGTCGATTAAGAAAGCGCGACAGCTTGTGAAACTTTACGAAGAGCGAAAAATTCCGCGCGAGCGCGTGCTGATCAAAGTTGCATCGACATGGGAAGGCATTAACGCGGCGGAGCAACTGCAAAAAGAAGGGATCAGATGCAACTTGACGCTCCTGTTTTCGTTGCCTCAAGCGGTACGCTGCGCCGAGGCGAAGGTGCAGTTGATCTCACCGTTTGTTGGCCGGATCTACGATTGGTACAAGGCTGCTAACAAGCGCGATTATACTGGTCCGGAAGATCCTGGTGTGCAATCAGTTGACGAAATTTATACGTATTACAAGAAATTCGACTACAAGACCGAGGTCATGGGCGCCAGCTTCCGGAACGCTGGACAAATTCTCGAGCTGGCTGGTTGCGATTTGTTGACCATCAGCCCCGAATTAATGAAGGAGCTGTCGGAGTCGTATGATCCGGTCGAACGCAAACTCGATCCGGAGAAAGCAAAGAGCGCGGACGTGAAGCGACTGGAGCTTGATGAGAAGAAATTTCGCTATCTCCTTAATGATAACGCGATGGCGACGGAGAAAACGGCGGAAGGCATTCGCAAATTCGCCGCCGATGTCGTGAAACTCGAAAAATTCGTGGCGAGCAAGATGTAGCCGCGATCAATAATCGCGGTGGGCCGGCATCAACGATGCCGGTTACAGAATGTTCAACGTTGTCCTGATTGAACCGGAGATTCCGCCCAACACCGGGAATGTCGGGCGGCTTTGTCTGGCGACCCAATCGACACTCCATCTCGTAAAGCCGCTCGGGTTTTCCCTCGATGATCGCCAACTGAAACGCGCCGGCCTCGATTATTGGGACGAAGTCAACGTGCGATTATGGAATTCGTTCAGTGACCTACAACGCGCGCAGTTGCTGGATACGCGCTATTTTTTTCTGACCACGAAAACGAAACGCGCTTATTACGATGTGGCGCTTAGACAGGACGATTTTCTCGTCTTCGGTCGCGAAACAAAGGGGCTGCCTGAGACTCTGCTCGCCGCTAACACTGAGAACTGCATCACGATCCCGATGCACGGGACGCGGAGTCTGAACCTCGCCACCGCTGTTGCAATTGTGTTGTTTGAAGCGGTGCGCCAACAGCAGTGCTGACCAAAAACATCGCAACACATCGGCCGCTGTCGGAGTTAAAATCAGCGAAGGACAAAATAGAGGGAAAATTTTCATCATGCGGCTCTTTTGGTCTGCGAGATTGTAAATTTTGGCTTTGAAGCATCCAGAAAGCCTTACCGGGACGTTGAATAAATTAGGACACCGTAGTGTCAAACAACCCAGAAGGAAAAGCTTATGAGAACATTACTCGTTTTAATTTGTAGTCTTGCCCTCGCGTTTGCCGCAGGCGGTGCGCAAGACAAAAATAAATCCAAGAAAAAGCAGGTCCAAGCAGCGCAGCACACAGTCGCTCCGAGCGGGCCAAATAAGGCAACGCCCGGGCACTATAGGGCAGCCTCAAAACCGACGTACTATCAGAAGACGAAAGGGCCACAGCGTGTCTATGGCCAGAGTTACCAGTCGGGCCCCAAGCTGAAGAAGGGATCCCAGCAGACCGCTGCACAGAGTGGGCAGGCAGTGGGCGGTCGATCGCAAAAGGTAAAGGGGTCACAGCAGGCGGTCGCAGCTGGGAGATATACAACGTCTGCAGCGTATTCTAAGAAGACAAAACAATGGAAAGGCAACGCAACTTCTGCTGGCGCAATGCGGTCAAGCGCCAAAACGTACAAGACGCAGCGTTTCAATCTGGCTTCGAACACGCGTCCCACAAAATTCGCGGCCGTAAACTTCCAGCAAGGCAGACACATCCAAGGCAGCCAAAACTGGCAAGGCTCAAAGTATACGGTTTTTCGCAACTATTCATCACAATGGCACGACAGGAACTGGTGGAGGGGCCGTTACAACCGAGTAGTTTTCGTATACGGTGGATGGTATGCTTGGAATGCGGGATACTGGATCCCGGCTTGGGGCTACGCTCCTAATGCATATTACGCCTATGATGGCCCGATCTACGGCTATAATGGCTTGCCGCCCGATCAGGTGACCGCCAATGTCCAGTCCGCGCTCCAGCAGCAAGGGTATTATCATGGCGAAGTGGATGGTCTGCTTGGGCCCCTTACGCGGGCCGCAGTCGCAGATTATCAGCGCGACCATGGGCTCTACACCACATCAACAATTGATCAGCCGACGCTGCAATCGCTGGGAATGGCATAACGAAAATTCCCATCACGAAAGCCGCCGCGGAATTATTCCACCGGCGGCTTTTTGGCATACAGAGAGAAAATGGAGTAGTGAAGCGTGCGAGTAATGGAGTTTCGATGAAATCCTCGCCGCAATTAATTGCCCACGATCTTTTCCAATCATTCCGAATGGGTTCCCGGCGGATTGAAGTGCTGCGCGGCATCTCAATGGAGATCGCGCACAACGAGGCGGTCTTTCTCTCGGGTGCTTCCGGTGCGGGTAAGACCACTCTCCTTTATACGTTGGCAGGACTGGAGCGGCCTGAATCGGGCAAGGTCGAGTTCGAAGGACGCCGGCTTTATAATGGCAGCTCAGCTACGCAGGCGCGCCTTCGGAATGAAAAGATGGGTTTTGTGTTCCAAGGCTACTTTCTGCTACCCGAGCTAACCGCATTGGAAAATGTCCTGTTGCCGGCCATGATTGGGCGCAGGGCGACAAGAAGCGCCGCTCAAGAGAGTCTGGCCGCCGTCGGTCTGGGCGATCGTCTGCATCATCTGCCAGCAGAACTTTCAGGCGGCGAACAACAACGCGTCGCCATTGCGCGCGCGGTCACCAACAATCCTGACATCATTTTTGCCGATGAACCGACTGGAAATCTCGATTCGAAAACCGGCGATGCAATTATCGATTTGCTATTGAATCTCTCGCGTGAGCGAAACAAAACATTGCTCGTCGTAACGCACGATGCGCGCTTGGCCGCACGCGGCGATCGTCAACTGCACATCAAAGACGGGGTGTTACAATGAAAAATGTGGCACATGGGTTTCGCTTGCGAACTATGGAATGCGCAACCCGGAGCCTTACGCCACTTTGATTTTGCAGCTTGAATTGCGTCGCTAAACACCGGAGATATTTGTTGCCATTATGAAAACCACTGATGCGACGGTGTTAGATAAACCGAAAACTCACGAGCCCGCTGCCGATGCAGCAGTTGAACCTGCGATCGAAAGTCGTCCACGCGCCGCAACCGGCGTCAAGGACGCCAAGATTTACATCGACGGAAAATTCTATTCGGAAGCCAGCGCGAAGGTCTCTGTCTTCGATCACGGTCTGCTTTACGGCGACGGAATTTTCGAGGGCATTCGCTTTTACAACGGGCGCGTCTTCCGGCTCGAGGAACATCTTGCCCGCCTGTGGGATTCGGCGCGCTCGATCTGCCTGGAAATTCCAATAACGGTGCGGGACATGACGGAGGCGGTGCTCGAGACAATCCGGCAAAATCATCTGCGTGACGGTTATATCCGGCTGCTGGTTACGCGCGGGATTGGCAATCTGGGTTTAAATCCAACGCAATGTAAAAGCCCGAGCGTGATTATCATTGCCGCGATGATCGCTCTCTATCACGAGAGCTTTTATCGAAAGGGATTGACGATCGTGACCTGCGCAACGCGCCGTAGCAATCCGGCCGCACTTAATCCGGCGGTCAAATCGCTCAATTATTTGAACAACGTGATGGCGAGGATCGAGGCGAACCTGGCGCACGCGGACGAGGCTCTCATGTTGAACGACGCCGGGAACGTTGCCGAATGCACGGCTGATAATGTTTTCGTGATAAAACGGGGTCGAATTTTTACGCCGCCGATCACGGCTGGTGCCCTGCGCGGGATCACGCGCGGGATTGTGTTTGAGATCGCGGCGGAACTCGGCATTAAAGTTTTGGAGACAGATATCACCCGCCATGATATTTTTGTGGCCGACGAATGCTTTCTCACGGGGACCGCTGCGGAGATTATTCCGGTCGTCAAAGCCGATGGACGCCTGATCGGAAATGGAAAACCGGGATCAATTACTACGCGCACAATGGCGCGGTTCCGCGAGATGACGCGCGAAACCGGCACGCCGATTTTCGCGTAACGTCGAGCAGGCAGGCTCTGAAGCAGAAGATGCACAGGAAATATTCGGGGTTGAATGTTTCCCAAATATCGAGGTCTAATTAAAAGAGATGCTGTGCGACGTTTGCAAATGCAATGATGCGACGGTCTTCCTGACACAAATTCTGGAAGGCAAAATGCAGAAGGTGAATCTCTGCGACGCCTGCTCGAAAGAAAAAGGCGTCCAGGATCCCACCGGTTTCGCACTCGCCGATCTGCTACTTGGTATCGGTGCGGCGGAGGAAATCGAAAAAGGAGCGTCGACGCAGAAATGCCCGGTCTGCGGCTTTAGCCAGGCCGATTTCAAGAAAACCGGCCGCCTCGGATGCAGTGCGTGCTATGCCACGTTTGCCGATGGTTTGGGCGGATTGTTGAAAGCGATGCACAAGGGGACCGAGCATGTAGGGAAATTGCCGGAACGCGCGCAGCGTGCCATGAAGCTAAACCACCGGATGCGTGCCTTGAACGAAAACCTGCAGAAAGCAGTCGCGGAGGAAAAGTACGAAACGGCCGCTTCGTTGCGCGATCAGATTAAGCAACTCGAAAGCGATCTCTTGAATTCGCCATGAAATTTTCCAATGTGTTGGCTACTGCCGGAGAATGGCTGCGCGGTGAAGGGCCTCATCACCAAATCGTAATCAGCAGTCGCGTGCGGTTTGCGCGCAATTTGCGCGACCGCCCTTTTCCGGGTTGGGCCAAGAAGGCGGAACGCACTTCGATCCTCGATCTCGTTAGGCCGTGTGTCGAGGATCTGTCCGAAATGCAGGACTCCTTTTCCGAAAGCCTGCAGGATCTTTCGGCGCTGGACAGGCAGGTTCTGGTCGAGCGTCATCTGATCAGTCGCGAGCATGCCGCCAAAGGCGCAGGCAGCGCGGTGGTGGTCAATCGCCGGCAAACTCTGAGCGTGATGATCAACGAAGAAGATCATTTGCGCATGCAATCGATCCGATCCGGTTTGCAGTTGAAACAGGCGTTCAAGCTCGTCGATAAGATCGACACTGCGCTCGAAAATAAACTGGAGTTCGCCTTTGATGAGCGCCTCGGATACTTGACCGCGTGCCCGACCAACGTGGGCACCGGCATGCGCGCATCCGCGATGTTGCACTTGCCAGGGCTTGTTTTGAGCGAGCTGATTAATCAGGTCATTCAGGCGGTGAGCAAAATCGGCCTGGCAGTGCGTGGTCTTTATGGCGAAGGGACCGAAGCAATGGGCAACCTTTTCCAGATTTCAAATCAAACGACCCTCGGCGAAAAGGAAGAGGAGATTATTAATCGCCTGACAAAGGTGATCGAAACAATTATCGAGAAAGAACACGACGCGCGACAAGTCTTGCTCCAGAAAAAACCAAATACTCTTTCGGATCAGATCGGGCGCGCCTACGGCGTTTTGACCTTCGCGCACGCGATGGCTTCAAAAGAAGCGCTCAATCTATTGTCGATTATCAAGCTCGGTGTCGATCTCGGCACGTTTCCAGAGGACCGGCGTCTGCCCATCGACGAATTGTTCATCGACACACAGCCCGCGCATTTGCAGAAAAGTTCTCAACAGAAACTAAATGCCGAAGAGCGCGACCATCTGCGCGCCCAAATTATTCGCGAGCGTTTGAAACTCTTCCCCAAACCTGATATTAGTAAGATGGCGAGGGAGTCGGGCAATGGCTCGATTGCCGGTACCATCGAACAATGAATAATTTCACACCGCGCGCTCAACAGGTGCTGGCGCTTGCTCGCAAGGAGGCCGACCGCTTTAATCACAACTACGTCGGCACCGAACATTTGCTCCTGGGTCTGATTAAGCTGGGACAGGGAGTAGCCGTGAACGTCTTGCAGAAGATGGGTCTCGACCTTGAGACCGTGCGCATGGAAGTGGAGAAGCAGGTCGGTTCGGGACCGGAAACCAAGATGGTCGGCAACGTTCCATATACGCCGCGCGTTAAGAAGGTGCTGGCGCTCGCTGGCAAGGAAGCCAAAGCGCTCAATCATTCGTATGTCGGCACGGAACACATTTTGCTGGGCCTTTTGCGTGAAGGCGAAGGGGTCGCCGCGCGAGTGCTAAAGAGTCTTGAAGTCGATATCGAACGCACCCGTAACGAGATTCTTAAAGAACTCGATCCGAATTTCACTCCCTCCGAATCGGACCAGGAAGGCGGCGAACCGACCAAAAAAGATGTCAAGACTCCGGCGCTCCGCGCGTTTGGCCGTGATCTGACCGATTTGGCGAAAAAGGGCGAACTCGATCCGGTAATTGGCCGGCGTAATGAAATCGAGCGCGTCATTCAAGTGCTTTGCCGAAGAACGAAAAACAATCCAGTCCTGATCGGCGAAGCAGGCGTTGGCAAAACGGCCATCGCCGAGGGGCTGGCGCAGGAGATTGGAAGCGGCAACGTGCCCGAATTGTTGCGTGACAAACGCGTCATCACGCTCGACCTGGCGCTAATGGTGGCCGGAACAAAATACCGCGGCCAATTTGAAGAGCGCATCAAGGCGGTGATGGATGAGATTCGCCGTTCCAAGAAAGTGATCCTTTTCATCGACGAGCTGCACACGATCGTGGGTGCGGGTTCGGCCGAGGGCGCGATGGACGCGTCGAATATCATCAAGCCCGCGCTGAGCCGCGGCGAATTGCAATGCGTCGGCGCGACCACCATGAACGAGTACCGCAAGTACATCGAGAAAGACGCAGCGCTCGAGCGCCGTTTCCAAACCATAAAGGTTGATGCACCAACCGTTGATGAAGCGATTCAAATCCTGAAAGGTCTACGCCCGAAATACGAAGCCCATCACAAGGCGAAACTTACCGACGAAGCGCTCGAGACAGCAGTCAGATTTTCCGACCGTTACATTACCGGACGTTTTCTGCCCGATAAGGCGATCGATGTAATGGATGAAGCTGGCGCGCGCGCGCGCATCAATGCCATGACGCGGCCGCCTAATGTCAAGGAGATAGAAAAGGAAATCGAAGAGATTCGCCTTGAAAAGGAGGCGGCGATTAAAGCGCAGGACTTCGAAAAGGCCGCTGCGCTTCGCGACAGAGAAAAACAAACCAAGGAAAAGCTCGATGCAATTCTGAGCAAATGGCGTGAGGAGCGCGAAGAGAAAGAAGTCGTGGTGACGGCTGACGACATGATGCACATCATTTCGAAAGTCACCGGCGTTCCGCTGCAGCGCATGGAACAGGAGGAAACGCAAAAGCTGCTGATGATGGAAGCCGAACTGAAGCAGCGCGTCATCGGTCAGGACGAAGCGGTCATCGCCATCAGCAAAGCGTTGCGCCGTTCGCGCGCCGATTTGAAAGATCCCAAGCGCCCGATCGGCTCCTTTGTCTTTCTCGGCCCGACCGGAGTCGGCAAGACTTATCTCGCGCGCACGCTGGCCGAGTTCATGTTCGGCGATGCCGACGCATTGATTCAGATCGACATGTCGGAGTACATGGAAAAATTTACCGCCTCGCGATTGATCGGTTCGCCACCCGGCTACGTCGGTTATGAAGAAGGCGGGCAACTCTCCGAAGCCGTCCGGCGCAGGCCCTATTCGGTTGTGCTTTTCGACGAAATTGAAAAAGCGCATCCGGACGTGATGCACCTGCTTCTGCAGATTCTGGAGGACGGAAAAATCACGGACTCGTTAGGCCGCAAGATCGATTTTCGGAACACAATTATCATCATGACCTCGAACGTCGGCGCCGAGTTGCTCAAAAAGCAAACCGTGATGGGCTTCGGTGCGCCACTCGAAGGGCACGATTACGCTTCGATGCGCGACAAGATCCTCGAAGAGACCAAGCGCGTTTTTAAACCCGAGTTTCTTAACCGGTTGGACGAGATCATCGTCTTTCATTCGCTCGGGAAACCGGAGTTGTTGCGCGTCGTGGATCTGGAAGTGGACAAGGTGCTCCTGCGCATCAAGGCAAAAGAAGTTCATATCGAGCTGAACCAGAGCGCGAAAGAATTCCTCATTGAGAAAGGCTACGATCCGGAATATGGCGCACGGCCAATGCGGCGCGCAGTTGGGCGTTATCTCGAGGACCCACTGGCCGAGGAACTGTTGCGTGGACACGTCAAGGCGGGTGACCGCGTCGAGGTTATGGCCGCCGACGGAAAATTGAGCTTCCACGTCGCTGAGACGCAACCGCAGACTAGCGCGGCTGCGCCGACAGCGAGCTGAGGGTAGCCAAAAACCTCTGGCCCGCCGCGGCAAGCGGGACGCTTACGCTACTTCACGCTCGCGGATGCGCGTCCGCATAGGCTTTCTTCAGCCTTTTGACGGTCACGTGCGTGTAAATTTGCGTCGTGGAAAGACTGGCGTGACCGAGCAACGCTTGAACGCTGCGCAGATCGGCGCCGCGATCGAGCAAGTGCGTGGCGAAGCTATGCCGTAGCTTATGTGGACTGATGGAAATTGGAATCGATGTGTGCCGCAAATAGCGCTTCAGGATAAGCCAGACGGAGCGCGTAGATATTCGCCGGCGCGCTTTGTTTATAAAAAGCGGTCCGGAATGTACATTGCCGGCCGCGCGATAACGCGAGATTGCCTCCAACGCGGGCAAACCCACTGGGCAAACGCGTTCTTTTCGGCCTTTGCCCAACACACGAATCAACTCGGTGAAAAGGTCTACATCGGCAACATCGAGCGCGGCCAGCTCGCTTAACCGCAAGCCGCTGCTGTAGAAAAGTTCCATGATCGCCACGTCGCGCAGCGGCATCCAGACAGGGGCAGCCCGATTCTTCGCCACGCGGGTTGGCGCTGCGAGGAGTTCTTCGATTTGCTGACGTGTGAGCACGAGCGGAAGTTTCTTCTCGATCTTCGGCAATTGCACTTCACGCACGGGATTACGTCGAAGCCCCTTCCGCGACCCGAGAAACTGATACAGCGTGCGCAACGCGGAGAATTGCAATCGCACGTAGGAACGCGCTTGCCCGCGCTTCATAATGGCAAAGAGATAATCGCGAAAATCGTCCACCGTACATTTTTTCCATGGTGTTTTGTTCTCCGCCCGAAACGCCGTCAGCGCCTGCCGATATGCTTTGAGCGTGCGCGACGAAGCATTTCTCTCCACCCCGAGATAGCGCAAGAATTCCTCGGCAAGAGGGTCCCGTTTATTCAAGGCGCTCGCGGCCTCTGTCATGTCGAGCGGAGTCGAGACATCTCTTACTTTATTCCAAATAATGCCATGTCAGAAGTAACAGCGAGAGATTCCTCGACTTCGCTCGGAATGACAATACGGAAGTTTGACATTTCAAGTTTGCAATTTGGTGTGATCTTCGTTCACCTTTTGTCATTCAAGCTTCGTCATTTCTCATTCGGATTTCGTCATTTTCACACTCCGGGTTCATGTGGTCCATTAAACGCTGACACCGCTACAGCAAACTGTTTCAATGCGTCAACACTCCTCGCGCGCTGAGGCTTGGCGAAGGAGGCAACGATTTAACGTGGCGAACCCAATGATTCATTCCGGTTTTTCGACTACGTAACGTAGTTGCCCGGTGTCAGTGCCGCGGAATTGACTTTTGAAAATTGGTGGCGGGTTCATCGAAATCAATTCATAACCCTTCAAGACAAACTCCGGATAAATCCCGTTGCTCGCCGGCTCGTAAACCTTGTCGCCGCTAAAGGACCCGTAGAGTTTGTATTCGTAATTGTTGTCGCTCCCGAATTCGAGGCGTTCGCGGTCAGGCGCAAGCTTCTCTTTTTCATTTAACATCACTAATTGGGCCTCGCTCCAGGACTGACCAGGACGACGGATGTAGCCCCAGAACTTGTAATCAGGTTTGTAATAACGCCGGCCAATAAAATAGTCTCCCGGCGATTCGGCAGCGATGTGTTGCGCCATCTCGATTCTCGCCTGCTGGATTCCTTGCGGCACGGTTTGGCAGCTACTAAGAAAGAGCGCGCCAAGCAAAAAATCGCTTGCGAGAAGAAGGTAAACGGCGCGCCTCATTGTCTGGATCGGCATCTTTTTATCGCAGGTTTGCTCCGCGCGCAAACCGTGGCCTCGCGAAACACAAGGGCATTGCATCGCTGCGATCGCCTCGCTAGGTTCCCGGCCAGCTAAATTTGCTTTCCAAAAGTGGATGGAGCTCAGCGAAAGGTGAATTCTGAAAGAGCATTGCGCATCCGACCGTTCACTACTGACTAATAAATATTCACCAGAGCCAATGATCGATCGATTTTTCAGCGCGTTGGGCGCGCCGCTGCTCTCGTTTTTTCAATATTTGGGGGAGCTCGTGCTGCTGGCCACCGATACCTTTCGTTCTATTTTCACACACAAGCTCCGTTGGAAATTATTTCTCAGTCAAATCGTCGAGATTGGATTGCTTTCGCAACTTGTCGTCGTGATTACTGGTGGGTTTACCGGCGCGGTCTTTGCAGCGCAAACGTTCTTTCAATTTAACAAGATCGGAATGGGATCGGCTACCGGCGCAGTGGTATCGGTGGCAATCTGTCGTGAACTTGGCCCGGTGCTGACGGCGTTAATGGTGGCGGGCCGTGTTGGCGCAGCCATGTCGGCGGAAATTGGCACGATGAAAGTAACCGAACAAATCGACGCGCTGCGGGCCCTTGCCGTTTATCCGACTGACTATCTGGTCGTGCCGCGTGTGCTGGCCATGATGGTGTCGATGCCATTGCTGGTGGCCGAATGCATCGGCGTCGGCATCGCCGCTGGATATTTCGTCGCGATTTTTATGCTCGAGATCAATGGCACTTATTACATGGCGAATATGGTGCGCTGGACGCGCAATCGCGACATCATCATGGGCTTGTCGAAAGCGTTCTGTTTCGGGATCTTGATTGTGTTCATCAGTTGTCAGAAAGGCTTGAGCGCGCGCGAAGGCGCCGTCGGTGTCGGTCGCGCGACGACTGAAGCCGTAGTGAACTCCTCGCTCGCGGTCCTGATTTGCAATTTCTTTCTCACGATGTTGCTCAACATCATTTATCCGGCAGGATACCAGTAATATGAGGCAGTCGAGAGCTGAGAGTTGAAAGATATGCGTTGCAATGATTGAAGCGCCGCCATTTCCAAAGCCGTCCACGAGACTTCATCTGGTCCCCGGTAATTCGTCGCCGATGATCGCAGTGCGTTCATTGGCAAAGAAGATTGGCGAACAGGAAATTTTGCGCGGCGTCGATCTCGACGTCGCGCGTGGTGAAACGCTCGCCATTATCGGTCGCAGCGGCGGGGGCAAAAGCGTTTTGCTCAAACATTTGGTGGGTTTGATGGAACCGGACGCGGGTGAAATTTGGGTCGACGGCCAAAACATTATCGGATTGACCGAGCGCCAGCTCGGCGCCGTACGAGAAAAGATAGGCATTCTTTTTCAAGGCGCGGCGCTTTTT
>WNGA01000598.1_pt1 | contig 54827 bp, 50 predicted proteins | sample 5400061 | NCBI WGS metagenome assembly WNGA01 (sample SAMN13153366, study PRJNA577476) | soil metagenome | isolation source: 100 cm soil or saprolite under grassland replicate 2 | place: USA:California | collected 2016-06-15
AGCCACGGCACGACCTCGCGCGCGCCCGCGACACACGCGTCCGCGTCCCCGGCGAACCCGAGCGCCTGCACGAGCGCGTCCGCTGCCCGCTCGCGCCCGGGCCACCCCTTGCCGCCTCGCGCGATGGCCTCGCGGAACACCGCGGCGGCCTCGGCGTGGCGCCGCTCCGCCATGAGCCCTTCCGCCCCCGCGAGCGCCGCGTCCGCCGCGGTGAGGCGCTCGGCGTGCATCGCCCGCTCTCCGTCCCGCGCGAGCGACTCCACCTCCGCCGCCGTCGCCGTCCCCGCCCAGCGCAGCACCGCATGCTCCGCCGCCGGGTCGACGACGAGGAGCGTCGGCCACGCGTCGATGGGGAACCTCGCGAGGAACGTCGCGTTCCGTGGGTCCTCGGTGTTCACGTCGAGCCAGACGAACCGCCCGGCCAGCTTCGCGAGCCGCGCGTCGGGGAGGACGTGGGCCCGCATGAAGCGGCAGGTGGGTCACCAGGGCGCCCAGACGTCGACGAGGATCGGGACGCCACGCGCCTTCGCGGCGCCGAGGGCGCGCGCCCAGTCGTCCTCGACCGCGCTCCGCCCGCCGCGGGCCGGCGTCGCGCGCGGCATCCTCGGCGCGGCGAGCACGAGCGCGGCGGCGAGGGCGAGCGAGCTGCCGATCCGCATGCCGCTCCTCCTCACTCTCGCTAGACGCTGCGGCCGAGCGCGGCGAGCGCGGTCCGGAACTGGTCGTCCGAGAGGTACACCTCGAGCGCACCGTCGGGGAGCTCGAACCGCGCGGGCTTGCGGAACCCGGTGCGGGGCGGCTCGGGCGCGACCGTCCGCACGATCGCGCCCGCCGACACCTTCACGAGCGCGCGCCCGCTGCGCGCCGCCGCGGCGAGCGCGTCGGCCGCGAGCGGCACCGGGTCCATGGAGCGGCGCCGCATCGACAGCGTGAGCCAGTATGCCGCCTGCAGGGCGATCGCGATCCAGAGCGCCGCGGTGCTCTTCCACGTGAAGACGTTCACGACGACGAGCAACACCGACCCGAGGAGGGCGGCGTTCGCCCCGCGGTGCAGGGCGCCCTGCACCGCGGTCGGCCGGAGCACCACGAGCCCATCCGGGCTCGCATAGAGCTGCCCCTTGCCGGAGCCGCCCCGGACCGGCTTCCCCTTCGGGTCCACGAGCATCGCGAGCACCATCCCGAGCGCCGTCGGTCCGTTCATCGCGGCCAGTCTACATGAGCGGGGGGACGCCGCGGCACCCTCCCGCACAGGAGCGCGTTCGCCGCCATCGCGACGAGGACCGACGCCGCGCAGGCGAGGACGACGCCGCGCCAGCCCGCCGCCTGGAAGGCGAGCCCCGGGAGCGCCGAGCCGAGCGTCCCGCCCACGTAATAGCTCGTGAGGTAGAGCGCGCTCGCGCCTCCCTTCGAGGTCTCCGCGGTGACATTCACGAACGCGGGCGCGACCGCCTGCGCGGTGAACGTGCCGAGGACGAGCACGACGAGCCCGACGACGACGACCGCGAGCGGGCGCGCGGCGGTGAGCGCCATCCCCGCCGCCTCGACGGCGAGCCCGACCGCGATGAGGGTGCGCGGCGGGATGCGCCGCGAGAGCCGGCCCGCGATGGGCGAGGCGACGACCCCCGCGGCGTAGACGAGGTAGACGCTCGAGATGGCGCCGGTCGGGAGCGCATAGGGCGGCGCGGCGAGGTGGAACGGCAGGTAGGTGAAGATCCCGATCCAGCCGAAGAAGAGCGCGCCGCCGACGACGTAGGCGCCGACGAGGCGCGGGTCGCGCAGGTGCCCGAGCATCCCGGCCCAGGCGGCGCCGAGCGTGCCGGCGCGGCGAGCGCCGCCGCCGGGGGCGAGACCGCGGGCGAGGAGCCACGCGGCAACCGCGGTGAGCGCCGCGAAGACGACGAACGGGGCGCGCCAGCTGAAGTGCGCGGCGATCGCGCCGGCGAGGACGCGGCCGAGGAGCCCGCCCACGACCGAGGCGCCGATGACGCCCGCCACCACCGCGGGGAGGTCGCGCCCGCCGAACCGGTCGCCGGCGTACGCGACCGAGACGGCGGTCATGCCGGGGACGAGCGTGCCCTGCACGGCCCGGAGGACGACGAGCGCCCCGAACGTCGGGGCGAAGGCGCACGCGAGCGTCGCGACGGCGAGGAGGGCCGTCGCCCCCGCCATCACGCGCCGTCGCCCGAGCGCGTCGGAGAGCGGCCCGTAGAAGCTCGACGCGATGGCGATGGCGAGCACGACCGCGGAGACGGTGAGCCCCGCCCGCGCCGCCCCGACCCCGAACTCGGCCGAGAGCACCGGCAGGATCGACTGCGTCACGTACATGTCGCCGTAGGCGGCGACGGTCCCGGCGTAGAGCGCGAACCGCTCGCGATCCACGCTTCAGTGCACCGCCGCGCTCGAGCGGCCGTTCCCGCCCGGATCCGCACGCGCCGGGGACGACGCGTCCTTCAACTTGAGCGAGAGCGACATGGAGAAGCGGGCGACCGGCTCGTCGCCATACTTCGCGGGCACGGTCGCGACCACCTCGACCGGGATCGTCACCCGCTCGTGCGTCGCCACCGCGCGCCGGACCGCGTCGGTGACGGCGCGGCCGTTGCGCGAGCGGAAGAGGACGTCGCCGTCGGCGCGCTTCAGGAACTCGGCGCGAAGCTCGCCGAAGACGAGCCGCAGGTCGCGGTGGGCCGACATGATGAGCTTCGCGGCCGGCAGGCCGCCCGCGAGGTCGGCGCCCGCGCACAGCGCGCCGAAGTACATCGCGCCGATGAGCCGGTTCTTCGTGCGCCAGGTGAGCGGGATGAGGATCGCGCACCCCTCCTCGTCGAGCTGCACGACGCGCGGCCCGATGAACAGGAGCATCGGGATCCGCAAGCCGACGAGGCGGACGAGCGCGGTCTCCTTGAGAAGCATCGGACCTCCGGCAGGCTCCCTCGCCCGCGCACCCGGCGGTAGAGCGCGGGCCCATCATAGGGGCACCCTGGGTTCCGAGCGCCGCCCCGCGCGGGGGTTTATGTCAAGGCGATCGTGCTGGAGACGTTCCACCCCCTCGTGCGCCGCTGGTTCGAGCGCCGATTCGGAGAGCCGACCGAGCCCCAGGCCCTCGGCTGGCCCGAGATCGCGGCGCGCCGCGACGTGCTCGTGTCGGCGCCGACGGGGTCGGGCAAGACGCTCGCCGCGTTCCTGTTCGCGATCGACGGGCTCTATCGCGAGGCGCTCGCGGGGCGGCTCGGCGCAGAGACCCGCGTCGTCTACATCTCGCCGCTGCGCGCGCTCGGGAACGACGTCGAGAAGAACCTGCGCGGCCCGCTCGCCGAGCTCGCCGACCTCGCGCGCGCGGAGGGGCTCCCGCCGCCGGATCTGCGCGTCGCCGTCCGCTCCGGAGACACGCCCGCGTCGCGGCGGGCCGCGATGATGCGCGTCCCCCCGCACGTGCTCGTCACGACGCCGGAGTCGCTCTACCTGCTCCTCACCGCGGAGCGGGGCCGCGCCGCGCTCGCTTCGGTCGAGACGGTCATCGTGGACGAGGTGCACGCGGTCGCGCGCGACAAGCGCGGCGCCCACCTCGCGCTGTCGCTCGAGCGGCTCGAGGCGCTGGCGCGGCGCAGGCCCCAGCGGATCGGCCTCTCCGCGACGGTGAACCCGATCGACGAGATGGCGCGCTTCCTCGTCGGCACCGAGCGCGCCGACCGCGCGCGCCGGCCGCGCTGCGCGATCGTCGAGACGGGGCGGCGCCGCGCCTTCGACCTCGGGGTCGAGATCCCCGGCGACGAGCTCTCCTCGGTCGCCTCGAACGACCTGTGGCGCGAGACGTACGACCGCGTCGCGGCGCTCGTCTCCGAGCACCGCTCGACGCTCGTCTTCGTGAACACGCGCCGGCTCGCCGAGCGGGCGACCCATGCCCTCGCCGAGCGGCTCGGCGACGGCCAGGTCGCGGCCCATCACGGCTCGCTCTCCCGCGCGCGGCGCCTCGCGGCCGAGGAGCGGCTCAAGGCCGGGAACCTCCGCGCGGTGGTCGCGACCGCCTCGCTCGAGCTCGGCATCGACATCGGCGACGTCGACCTCGTCGTCCAGCTCGGCACGCCGGGCGCCCTCCACGTCGCGCTGCAGCGCGTCGGCCGCGCGGCGCACGTGAAGGGCGGGGTCCCGAAGGGGCGGCTCTTCCCGATGAGCCGCGACGAGCTCGTCGAGTGCGCGGCGGTGGTGCGCGGCCTGCGCAAGGGCGCCCTCGAGGCGATCCGGATCCCCGACCAGCCGCTCGACGTGCTCGCGCAGCAGATCGTCGCGGAGGCCGCCGCCGAGCCGATCCACCTCGACCGCCTCTTCGCGCTGGTCCAGCGCGCCTGGCCGTACCGCGCCCTCTCGCGCGCCACGTTCGACGCGGTCGTCGACATGCTCTCCGACGGGATCGCGACGACGCCGGGCCGCACGACGGCGCTCCTCCACCGCGACGCGGTGAACGGACGGGTGAAGGGCCGGCGCGGCGCCCGGATCGCTGCGCTCACCGGCGGCGGCGCGATCCCCGACACCTCGCAGTACACCGTCGTCGCGGAGCCCGAGGGGCTCGCGGTCGGCCAGGTGGACGAGGACTTCGCGGTCGAGTCCGTCGCCGGCGACGTCTTCCTGCTCGGCAACACCTCGTGGCGGATCCGGCGGGTGGACGCAGGCACGGTGCGCGTCGAGGACGCGCACGGCGCGGCGCCCGGGATCCCCTTCTGGGTCGCCGAGGCCCCGGGGCGCAGCCGCGAGCTCTCCCAGGAGGTCTCGGAGTTGCGCGAGGAGCTCGAGCGCCGGCTCGACGACCGCGCCGCGGCGGCGCGCTGGCTCGAGGAGGAGTGCGCGGTCCCTGCCGGCGGCGCGCGCCAGGTCGTCGACTACCTCGCGGCGTCGCGCGCCGTGCTCGGGGCGGTCCCGACGCAGAAGACGCTCGTCGCCGAGCGCTTCTTCGACGAGGCCGGCGGGATGCAGCTCGTCGTGCACGCGCCGTTCGGCGCGCGAACGAACCGCGCCCTCGGCCTCGCGCTGCGCAAGCGGTTCTGCCGCCGCTTCGACTTCGAGCTGCAGGCGGCCGCGACGGACGAGGGGGTCCTCCTCTCGCTCGGGCCGCAGCACTCGTTCCCGCTCGAGTCGATCTTCGAGCTCCTCTCCGAGTCCACCCTCGACGAGGTGCTCGCGCAGGCCGCGATCCAGGCCCCGATGTTCGGCGTTCGCTGGCGGTGGAACGCGACGCGCGCGCTCGCCATCCCCCGCCTGTTCAAGGGCAAGCGCATGCCCGCGCCCATTGCCCGCATGCGCTCGGACGACCTCCTCGCGGCCGTCTTCCCCGCCCAGGTCGCCTGCCAGGACAACGCCCCGGCCGGCGCGGTCGAGCTCCCCGATCACCCGCTCGTCGCGGAGACCCTGCGCGACTGCCTGTGCGAGGCGATGGACGCGCCCGGGCTGAAGCAGATCGTCCGCCGGATCGAGCACGGGGAGATCCGCCTCGTCGCGGTGGACACCGCCGAGCCGTCCCCCATGTCGCACGAGATCGTGGGCGCGCGGCCGTGGGCGTTCCTCGACGATGCGCCGCTCGAGGAGCGGCGCGCGCGGGCGGTGGCGATGCGACGGGCCCTCCCCGCGGCGGAGGCGGACGGTCTCGGCGCGCTCGACCCGGCGGCGATCGTGGAGGTGGAGGAGCAGGTCTGGCCGGTGGTGCGCGACGCCGACGAGCTGCACGACGCGCTGCTCGACCTCGGGATCCTCCCGGCGGCGGAGGGCGCGCAGTCCTCCCCCTTCTTCCCGCCGCTCGTCGACGCCGGTCGCGCGGCGCGGCTCCGGGCCGGCGAGCGCGAGTGGTGGGTCGCGGCGGAGCGCGTCGGGCTCGCCCGCGCCGTCGCGCCCGCGCTCGCGACTCCGACAGCGGCCGCGTCTTTCGAGCCCCGCCTCTCCCCGCTCCCGTCCGAGAAGGTTCCGGCCGACGACGACGAGGCCGCCCTCGCGATCGTCCGCGGCTGGGTGCCGCGCATCGGTCCGTTCGCGGCGGAGTCCCTCAGCGCCCGGATCGGGCTCGCGGGCGAGCGCGTCGCCGCCGCGCTCGTCCGGCTCGAGGTCGAGGGGCTCGTCCTGCGAGGCCGCTTCCTCGCGGGCGCGCCGTGGTCGCCCGAGGCTCCCCACTGGTGCGAGCGATCGGTGCTCGCCCGCATCCACCGACTCACCATCGGCCGACTGCGCAAGGAGATCGAGCCCGCATCGGCGGCCGACCTGCTCCGCTTCCTCGCTCGCTGGCAGCACGTCGCGCCCGGCACCCGCCTCCACGGGGCGCGCGGTCTCGCCGAGGTCGTCGGGCAGCTGCAGGGCTTCCACGCCGCGGCCGGCGCCTGGGAGCGGGACCTCCTCGCGGCTCGGATCGCCGGCTACGAGCGCGGGCTCCTCGACGAGCTCTGCCTCGCCGGCGAGGTGGCGTGGGGCCGGCTCGCCGTCGTCGCCACGCCGGAGGAGGCGCCGCGGCGGCGGAACGCGCCGACCCGGAACGCCCCCGTTTCGCTCGCCTTGCGCGAGGACCTCGGGTGGCTCCTCGCCGGCGCCGGCGGGTCGCCGCCGCCGCTCGGCCCGTCGGCGCGCGCGCTCGTCGAGGTGCTCGCGCGGCGCGGCGCCTCGTTCCTGTCGGACCTCGCCGCGGAGACCGCCCGGCTCCCCGGCGAGGTGGAGCAGGCGCTCTGGGAGCTCGTCTCCGCCGGCTACGTCACCTGTGACGGCTTCTCCGGCCTGCGCGCGCTCATCGAGCCGGCCCCGCGCGGCCGGACCTTCCGCCGCCCTGGATTCGCGGGCGGCCGCTGGTCGCTCCTTCGAGCGCCGGGACGCGAGCTCGCCGAGGGCGAAGGGAGCGCCCTCCCGGTGGATCCAGACAAGCTCGCGGCGCAGTACCTCCGGCGCTACGGCGTCGTCTTCCGCGACCTGCTCGCGCGCGAGAGCGCTCCGCCGCCGTGGCGCGAGCTGCTCCGCGTCTACCGGACGCTCGAGGCGCGCGGGTCGATCCGCGGCGGCCGCTTCGTCGCGGGCTTCACGGGCGAGCAGTTCGCGCTCCCGGAGGCGGTGGACGCGCTGCGCGCCGTGCGGCGCTCACCGCGCGAGGGCGCGGAGCGGATCGAGATCGCCGCGGCGGATCCGCTGAACCTCGTGGGCGTCCTCACGCCGGGCGCACGGGTGCCCGCGGTGCTGGGCAACCGCGTGGCGTTCGTGGATGGCGTTCCGGTGGATACGAGCAGCGCGGGCGCGGCGGGTACGCGCGCCCGGACGGCCTGATGACGGCGGCGGTTACTTCGCCGAGCCGCCCGAGCCGGTGAGCTTCGACTCCTCGGGGCTCACCTTGTAGTTCGCCTGCGTGACCTTCTTCTTGCCGGCCTTCATGACCACCTGGACCTTCGGCGTGTACGACTTCTGCGACTCCGCCGTGGCACAGGCGCTCAGCGCGAAGAGAGACACGAGGGCGACGACACCGATCCGCTTCATGACGCTGCACCTCAGCAAGGAGACTGCCACTGCGATCGACCCGATCTGCGGGCGGATGCATTGGCGCATCCAGTACCCAGGGTCGCGTTCAACGTAGCACGCTGGCGCATGCGAATCGCGTCCACGGCTGATGGTACGAGGGCGATGTGGGCGCGCGTGAGAGATCCACCGCTACTCTGCGACGATCGCCTCCGTCGGCGCCAGGCGCCAACCCCGCGCGATCGCGCGGAACACGAGCGCGGCCGCGAGCATCACCGCGGCGAAGAACCAGAACCAGGCGGCCCCTTCGAGCCGGACGAGCCGCGTGACGAGCGCGGTGAGCAGGTTCCCTCCGGACGCCGTGAGGAACCAGATCGACGAGACGGTCGAGCGCATCGCCGGTGGCGCGTGCGTGGAGCTGAGCTCGAGGCCCGTCACCGACACGAGCACGTCGCCGGCGCCGAGGAGCAGGTACTGCGGGAGCTGCCAGAGCGCGTGCGGCGCGCGGCCCGAGTCGATGATGCTTTGGACGATCGCGGCGGCGGCGAACGAGAGGACCGTGGCGAACGTGCCGGCGCTCATCTTCCCGAGCGGAGAGAGGACGCGCCCGCGCCGCGCGAGGGCGGGGAACACCACCGCGCCGAGGAACGGCACGAGCACGACCGCGAGGAGCGGGCTCAGCGCCTGCAGCTGCGCCGGGGAGAGCTGCCGGCCCGCGAGCGCCAGATCCATCTGGCGCGCCTGGAACACCCACGCCGAGCCCTTCTGCTCGAGGAGCGCCCAGAAGAGCGTCACCGCCGCGAACACCGCGCCGATGCGGAGGACCGCCTTCGCCCCCGCGACCGCCTCGGCCGGGTGCGCGTCGCGCGCGAGATCGAGCCAGTGCTGCCCCGGGTGTCCCGTGCCGAGCCGCGAGAGCGCGCGGGCGACGACGCGCAGGAAGCCGTGCAGGTTCCGGCCCGCCGGCGCGGGGAGCACGTAACGCGCGCGCCCCGAGCGCAGCACGACGAGCGCGAGCGCGAGAGCGGCCGCGGGGACCGCGAACGCGACGCGCGGGCCGAAGGCGACGAGGAGCGCCGGGACGAGCACCGCCGCGCCGTTCACCACCAGCGAGATCCAGCGGTACGCCCGCGCCCGCGCCGGCGCGTCCGCGGCGGCGAGCTGATCGCCGACGAGCCCGGTGACGCACGGCTTCAACCCGCCCGCACCCGCGGCGACGAGCGCGAGCCCGACCGCGAGCCCCGCGCGCGACTCGAACGCGGCGAGGACGACGAGTCCGGCGACGTAGACCCAGGCGACCGCCAGGATGGCGCGGTACCGGCCGAGGAACCGGTCGGCGAGCCACGCCCCGGCGATCGGCGCGAGCCAGGCTGCGGCGAGAAAGAAGTGAAAATGCGCCTTCGCGTCGCGCTCGGAGTAGAGCAGGTGCTCGTTCACGTAGAGGACGAGCGCGGACGTGATGCCGTAGAAGGAGAAGCGCTCGAGCGCCTCGCTGCCGGCGACGAAGCGCAGCGACCGAGCTCGGGGTGCTGGCGCGGACATGGGGCGCGTAGTGTGCCACGGAGCCCGCGCGCGCGCCGCTCTGCGCCGTCAGCCGCGGAGCGCCGCGACGGCGAGGGCGATCCACCCCGCGATGAACGCGACGCCGCCGAACGGCGTGACCGCGCCGAGAGCGCGGATGCCGGAGAGCGCGAGCGCGTACAGGCTGCCGGAGAAGAGCACCGTCCCGGCGACGAAGAGCCAGCCCGCCCACGCCGCCGGTGCGGGCGCGCGCGCCACGGCCCACGCCGCCGCGATGAGGCCGAGCGCGTGGTACATCTCGTAGCGCGCGCCGGTCTCGAAGACGGCGAGCAGATCGGGCGCGAGCCGCGCCTTGAGCGCGTGGGCGCCGAACGCGCCCGCCGCGACCGAGATCCCGGCGGAGATCGCGCCGAGCGCGAGGAAGGTCCGTTGCATGACCCGGGAGAATAACGGAGCGCGAGCGCGCGAAGCGACGCGAGTGTCCCCCCGACGGGAGAACGCAGGTGAGTGCCCCCCCGAGGGAGATGCGGGAAGCCTCCCTCCGGCGCACCCATCGAGGATGGATTACGCGCAGCGGAAGTGCGTCCCGTGCGAGGGCGGTACCCCGAAGCTCGAGCTGGCGGCCGTGGACGAGGCCCTCAGGTCGCTCGATGGCTGGGACGCCCAGGAGGCGAGCACCCGGATCCACAAGCACTACCGGTTCAAGGACTTCGTCCAGGCGATGAAGTTCGTGAACGCGCTCGCCGCGGTCGCCGAGGGAGAGGGCCACCACCCGGACTTCACGGTCCACTGGAACGCGGTGGACGTGACGCTCTGGACGCACGCGATCGGCGGGCTCTCGGAGAATGACCTCATCGTCGCGGCGAAGCTCGATCGGTTGCCGGAGGCGGCCCCGGCGCGGCGCTGAGGTCCGTTGAATGTCGCCCGGGGGCGGCACGTCTCCTCCAGCGGAAGGGAACCGAACCGGAGGAGAAACATGACATCCCGAATCTCGAAGCTCGTCCTCGCCGCCGTCCTCACCTCGACGATCCCGGCCGTCGCCACCGCGCACGACGGCGACCACGACCGCTGCGACCAGCTCGAGCGATACGACCGAGGCGATCGCCGGGAGGACCGCGTCCAGCCGGTGCCGTGGCGCGAGGCGGCCTGGCGCGAGCGCGAGCTGCGCGAGGTCCGCGCCGAGCTGCAGGCCCTCGACACGCAGCGCGCCGAGGTCCACGCCCGCTTCGCCCGGAAGCCGGGGAAGGTGCGCCATTACGATCGCTGGTACGCCGAGCGGCGCGCGGAGCTCGAGCGGCGCTGGAGCGAGCTGCAGCGGGTTGCGTGGCGCTAGCAGGCTTTGAGAAACGTCCGGCGACCTCGGCCCGCAAGATCCTCCCTCGCCCCCGCGAAGCGTGGCTGGCGCCGGGGGCGAGGGAGAACTGGCCGAGAGGTCTGCCGCCTGCCCGAGAAGGTTCTTCAACAACCTGTTAGTCCGCTCGACGGTGAGTGACGTGGTCGTGGCGGTCGTGTCGTCGTCGAAATTTCAGTCCACGACCACGACCACGTCCCGATCACTTCACGTCCGCGCTGGCGGGGACCCGGGAACGGGGTTATCAGGGAACCGTGACCCGAGCGCTCTCCTTCGCCACCTTTCTCGCCGTCGCCCTCTCGGTCCTCGGCGGAATGCACTGGTATCTCTGGGCGCGGCTCGTGCGCGACCCCGCGCTCGCCGAGCCCTGGCGGCGCGGCCTCTCGGTCGCGCTCCTCGTCCTCACCTTCTCGGTGCCGATCGGGATGCTGGCGCTCCGGCTCGCCCCGCGCCCGCTCGACCGGCTCGTTGCCGCCGCCGCGTTCACCTGGCTCGGCATCGCCTTCCTCCTCTTCGTCGCGGTGCTCGCGCTCGACCTCGCGAGGCTCGCGGCGCAGGGCGGTGCGCTCCTCGCGGACTACCTCCGCTCGCAGCCCGACCCGCCGGACGATCCGTCGCGCCGCCTCTTCGTCGCGCGCGCGCTCGCCGGAACGGCCGTCGCCGCGACCGCCAGCGTCTCCGCGTTCGCGTTCCGGAGCGCCACCGGGCCCGCCGAGGTGAACGAGGTGCCGGTCCGGCTCGAGCGGCTGCCGGCCGCGCTCTCCGGCCTCACCATCGCGCAGATCAGCGACCTGCACGTCGGGCCCACCATCGGCGAGCGCCACGTGCGCCGCATCGTCGAGCAGGTGAACGCGCTGCGCGCCGACGTCGTCGCGGTGACGGGCGACCTCGTGGACGGCACGGTGCGCGAGCTCGGCGCGGCGGTCTCCCACCTCGGCCGCCTCGAGGCGCGGCACGGCGTCTTCTTCGTGACGGGGAACCACGAGTACTACGCCGGCGTCGGCCCCTGGCTCGACGAGCTCAGGCGGCTCGGCGTCCGCGTCCTGCGCAACGAGCGGGTGAGCCTCGGAGACGCAGCCGCGTCGTTCGATCTCGCGGGCGTCGACGACTGGTCGGCGCATGGGTTCGGCGACGGGCACGGCCTCGATCTCGGCCGCGCGCTCGCCGGTCGTGAGCCGGACCGCGCGCTCGTGCTCCTCGCGCACCAGCCCCGCGGCGTCGGCGAGGCGGTCCGGGCGGGCGTCGAGCTCCAGCTCTCCGGCCACACCCACGGCGGCCAGATCGTCCCGTTCAACCTGCTCGTCCGGGCGGCTTATCCCTACGTGAAGGGACTCTATCGTCACGAGGAGGAGGGGCGCGCCGGGCAGATCTTCGTCTCGCGCGGGACCGGCTACTGGGGCCCGCCGATGCGCCTCGGCGCGCCGCCGGAGATCGCGAAGATCGTCCTGACGCGCTAGCGAGCGCCCCCCTCCCGCATGGGCTGTGCCCGGCTCCTCGAAGCCGGTCTACGCTCCCGGATCCGGAGGGTTCCCATGCGCGTCCGTCCCCTCGCCCTCATCGTCGCGATCTTCGGCGCCGCCGCCGCCGCGGCCGCATTCGTCGTGAGCCAGATGCCGCGGGAGGGGCAGCTGAGCCCGCCCGCTAGCACGATCGCGGCGGTCGCTCCGGCGGAGCGCTCTCCTCCGCTCGCGCCTCCGGCGACGCCCGCCGACGGGTTCGTCGAGGTGCGCGTGACCACCGGCGGGGAACCGCAGGCGGAAGCCGAGGTCCGGCTCTACGCCGCGCCCGCCGAGGCGGGCGGACCGTGGTTCCGCGCCGGCGAGGGCCGGACGGATCGGGCGGGCGTCGCGCGGCTCCCGGCGCGGCCGGGCGCCTTCCTCGCCGCGGCGCGGGCTGCCGGCCTCGCGCCCGGCCTCGCCGAGGTCGTGCGTGCCCGCGGCGAGGAGGCGACGCGGGTGGACGTCGCGCTCGAGCCCGCCGCTGCGCTCGAGGGCCGCGCCTCGACGCCCGGCGGCGGCCCGGTGGAGGGGGGACGCGTTCGTGCGGTGCCGCTCGTCTCGCGCTGGCCGGAGCTCGCGCCGCCAACCGCGCCGCCGGAGGAGACCGCGATCGCCGAGACCGACGCGGCGGGCGCGTTCCGGCTCGCCGGGCTCGCTCCAGGCAGCTTCGCCGTGTCGCTCGAGGCGGCCGGCCATAACCCCGCGATCCTGCCGCGGGTCGCGGTGCCGGGAGACGCCCTCGCGATCGTCGTCGAGCCGCTCGGGGCCGCGGAGGGGACCGTGCTGCTCGCGGACGGTCGCGGCGCCGCGGGGGCGCTCGTGCGCGCCGCCTCCGCCGACCACGGCGCGAGCGGCGTCGCCGGCGCGGACGGACGGTTCCGCCTCCCCGCGCGCGCGGGAAGCTACGCCCTCCTCGCGACGCTCGGCGACCTCGCGGGCGCCGCCGCGGAGCCGGTCGCGGTCGCGGCCGGCGCCAGCGCGCGCGGCGCGATCATCCGCCTCGGCCCCGCCGCGATCCTCGACGGCGCGGTGGCGCTCCCCGGAGGCGCGCCCGCCTCCGGGGCGCGGGTCGTGCTCCTCGCCCACGAGACGCACGAGGTGGTCGCGCGTGCGACCGCAGCTCCGGACGGCCGGTTCGTGCTCCGCGGGCTCGCGCCGGCCGCCTACGACCTCGCGGCCGCCGCGCCCGGCGCGTCCCCTGCCCTGCTCGGCGGCGTGACGCTCGCCGCCGGGGCGCGCTTCCCGGTGCGGATCGCGCTCGCCGGCACCGGCGCCGTCGAGGGGACGGTGCGAGACCTCGCCGGCCATCTGCTCGCGGGCATCCGGGTGCGCGCGCTGCAGCGCGGCGACGGGCTCCCCGCCCGCGCGCCGCTCGAGGCGCGCACCGGGTTCGACGGCCGCTTCCGCATCGAAGGGGTCGAGGTCGGACGGGCCGAGCTCGTCGTGCGCCACGAGGCGGCGCTCCTCGGGGCATCGCGCGCCGTCCGCGTCGCCGAGGGGCGCGCCGCGGAGGTGGACCTCGTCCTGGCCGACGCAGGGGTCCTCGCCGGGCGCGTCTCGGACGCCGGGCGCCCGCCGCCCCCCGGCACGACCGTGGTCGCGGTCGCGACGCGCGCGGGGACCGGCACGCTCCAGGTCGCGCGCGCGACCGCCGACGCCTCCGGCAACTACGCGCTCTCGCTCCCCGCCGGGGAGTACCGCGTCCACGCCGCGCCGGGCGCCTCAGCAGGCACCGACCTCCGCGTGGCGCCCGCCTTCGCGCGCGTCGAGCCGGGCGAGACGGCGCGGCGCGACCTCGCCTTCGCCGCCGCCTCGCGAGAGCGGGGGGTCGAGCTCCTCGTCCTCGAGCCGGGCGGCGCGCCATCACCGGGCGCCGTCGTCACGCTCGCGCGGCCGGACGACGGCCGCATCGCGCTCGCGACCTCGGCGGGCGAGGACGGCCGGGTCGCCGTCGACGGGCGCATGGGGATGGCCGGGCGCGAGGTGACGATCCGGGCGCGGAACGGCGGCCGCGCCGGGGCGGCGACGGTGACGCTGCCCGACTCGGGGACCGTCGCGGTGCGGCTCGCGCCCGGCGGCAGGGTCGAAGGGGTCGTCCGCGGCGCGCGGACCGGGTTCACGCTCGAGGTCTCCTCGCAGCCCACCCAGGACGGCTGGCGCACGCTCGACGTCCACCGGTTCGCGGGGGAGCGCTTCGAGCTCGGCGACCTGCCGCCCGAGCCGCTCCGGCTCGTCGTCCGCTCGGACGACGGACGCCGCGGCGCTGCGGAGGTGCGGGTCGGGCCCGGCGAGACGCGCGCGGTCGAGATCGCGCTCCGCTGACCAGCGCGGGCGCCGCTCAGCCGCCGAGCGCCTTCACGATCGCGGGCAGCCGCTCGCAGGCGCTGCCGCGCGCGAAGAACCCGCTCGGCAGGTCCTCGGCCATGTCCGCGAACGGGTTCGACGCCGGGTTCACGTCCACCATCGCGGCGCCGCGCCGCCACGCGAGCTGTCCGATCTGCATCGGGAGGTTCGTCGCGCCGCTCGTGCCGACGACGAGGAGGAGGTCCGCCGCGCCCGCGGCGCGGAGCGCGCTGTCCATCCGGTAGTTCTCCTCGTCGTAGCACTCGTCGAACCAGAGCACGTGCGGCCGCAGCCACCCGCCACAGCGCGGGCAGGTGAGCGCCGTGCGCTCCGCGGCGGTGAGCGGCTCCGGGCCGCGGGGGACGAGCGGCGGCAGCTCCGCTCGCCCGAGGCCGCAGTCGGCCGCGCAGCGAACCCAAGCGGCGTCACCGTGGATGCAGTGGACGCGCTGCGAGCCCGCGCGCCGGTGCAGCCCATCGATGTTCTGCGTCACGAGCGTGAAGCGCTCCTCGAGCGCCCGCTCGAGCGCGACGAGCGCCTCGTGCCCGGCGTTCGGCCTCGCGTCCCTGCAGATGCCGAAGCGGTACAGGTACCAGCGCCAGACCTCCTCCGGCGCCTGCTCGAACATCTCGTGCGTCGCCATCTCCTGCGGCATGTAGTTGCGGGAGCCGACGACCCAGTACCCCTCCTCGCCGCGGAAGGTGGGGATGCCGCTCTCGGCGGAGATCCCGGCGCCGGTGAGGACGACCACGCGGCCGTCGATCTCCCGGACGTGCTGGAGGATTCGGGCGAGCTTCTCTTCCATGGCCTCCATCTCTATCGCAGCCGTGCGGCGTCCGCCCCGACCGGTTATGGGACCGGCGTGTCGTCCGCCCTCAGCGACGGGATCCGCGTGAACGTCCGGACCGCGTTCCGGCCCGAACGGTCGGAACCCGAGAAGGGTCGCTGGCTGTTCTCGTACACGATCCAGGTCGCGAACGAGGGCGACCGCCCCGCGAAGCTGCTCGCGCGCCACTGGATCATCACCGACGCGACCGGGCACCGCGAGGACGTCGTCGGCGACGGGGTGGTGGGGCAGCAGCCGCGCCTCGAGCCGGGCGAGCAGTTCGAGTACACGAGCTTCTGCATCCTCGGGACGCCGCACGGGTCGATGCGCGGCAGGTACCGGATGGTCCGCGACGATGGGTCGGAGTTCGACGCGCGGATCGCGCAGTTCCCGCTGCTCGTTCCGGGAACAGTGAACTGATGGCGCGCGAGGCCGCGCGCGGCGGTCACTTCTTCGAGAGCTCGTCGAGGAAGTCCTGCTCCGAAACGATCCGCTTGCGGATCAGCAGGCGGATGAGCGCCGCCATCGCCTGAGCGGGCTTCACGACGTCCGGCTCGGCGGGGGCGCCGCTCGCGAGGCGATCGAGCGACTCGAGGATCGCCAGCTCCTGGTCGCTGAGGTCGCGCGTGGGCTGCGGCCCCTCGACCATGTCCTCGTACGGCGCGAGATCGCTCGCGAGGATCGGCTCGTTCTGCGGAACGTCCTCGAACGGCGTGAGCTCCTCCGAGCCGTCCGGCTCGGCCGCGCCCTCTCCGCCGGCCGCGCCCGGCAGCTCCTCGAGCTCGAGCTCGACCGGGCGGCGCGCGGCGGGGAACGGCTTCGCGGGGATGGGGTGCGCCGCGGTGCGGGGGGCGGCCGGCGCTGGCTGAGCGGCCGCCCGCGGGGCCGGCGCGGCCGTGGGCTTCGGAGTGGTGAGCGCGGAGGGCGGTGCCGGCCTCGCGACGGCAGGCGCGGGCTGGGCCGGGGCCGCGGGCCGCGGAGCGGCGGCGGTCGGCGCGCGTGGCGCCGCCTTGGCGGGCGCCGCTGCGGGCGGGGCCTTCGCCGCCGGGGCGGGCTGCGCGGGGAGGGACACGGCGGTCCGCGACGCGGCGCGCGGCACGGCGGCCGGCGCGGGCTGGACCTGGGCGGCGGGTTGCGGCGGCGCGACCGGCTGGGGCGCGGCGGGTTCTGACGCGGCGGCCTCGGTCACCCCGCCGAAGAAGGCCTCGAGCGCGTCCTTCGAGCCGCCGCCGAACGGGTCGAACACCGCCTCGCCGTCGATCCCCGGATCGGCGTCGAGGTCGAGCGCGATCGCCTCGACGGCGCCGTCGCCGGGGAAGAAGCGCTTCACCGAGTCCGCGATCTCGCGATCGCCGCCGATGCAGACCTTCACGCGCCGCCCGGTGCGGAAGCGGATCTCGTCCACGACCGAGAGGTTCGTCGGATCACTCATCGCCACCGTGACGTTCGCGGTGTCGGCCCACATCGGGAAGACGTTGTTCCGGACGGTGAACTCGCGCGGGAAGAGCTTCACCGCCTGCTCGTGGCCGTACGGCTCGAGCGTGTCGAGCTTCGCGACCTCGAAGCCGTACTTGAGCGAGAGCGCGCGGACGACGTCCGCCTCGGTCGCAAGCTTCAGGTCGACGAGCGCCTGCCCGAGGCGGACGCCCCACTGGCGCTGGTGGCCCAGCGCGGCCTTGAGCTGCGTCTCGTCGATGATGCCCGCTTCGAGCAGCATCTCGCCGATACGCTTCTTCGGAGTCATGGCGACGGCGCCATCCTACTCTCCCGTCCGCGGCGGGGTCGAGCGACGGCGGTCACTACCTCTCCGCTCCTGCGCGGGTGGCGATGGCGAGGCGGGTGAGCCCCGCCTCGCGCGCCTGCTCCATCACCTGGACGACGCGTCCGTGCGGAACCCCCTCGTCCGCCTGGAACAGGACGAGCGTCTCGGCGCTCCGCGCGTGCGCGTCGGCGAGCGCGGCCCGCAGCGCGGCGGGGTCGAGGACCTTCCCGCCGACGACGACCCGGCCGTCCGCGAGGATCGCCACGGTGAGGTCCCTCGCGACTCCGCCGACGTCCCCCTTCCCGCCCTTCGGCAGGTTCACCTTGAAGCCGCCCTCCTCCTTGCCGGCCTCCGCGATGGCGGTGGTCGTGACCATGAAGATGATGAGGAGGACGAGGAAGATGTCCGTGAGCGGGGTGATGTTGATGTCGGCGAAGATCCCGCCGACCGACTCGAGCTCGCCCTCCTCCGCTCCACCGGGGCCGCCGATCGCCATGTGCTAGCGCTCCCCGCCCGGCACCGCCGCGCGCGGCTCGCCCGATGGCGGCTCGACGGGGAACGAAGGCAGCGCCTCGCGGACGAGCTCGAGGTACTCCTCCGCGAGGAGCCGCAGCTCGAGCGCCACCTTCCCCACGTGGACGTTCAGGAAGTTGTAGAGGACGACCGCCTCGATCGCGACCGCGATACCGCCCGCGGTCGTGACGAGCGCCTCGGAGATCCCCGCGGCGACGACGGCGAAGCCGCCCTGGCCAGAGACCGACATCTGCCGGAACGCGTGCATGATGCCGACGACCGTGCCGAACAGGCCGATGAACGGCGCCGTCGCCCCGACGGTGCCGAGCATCCACAGGTTCCGGCGAAGCTTCATGTTCACCTGCTGGCGCTCGCGCTCGACCGCGGCGGCGATCCGCTCTGGACCGGGGCGCGTCGTGCGCGTCCCCTGGCGCGGCGATGCCGAGACGAGCGCCGCGAGGAACACGTCCGCGGCAGGAGACCCCGACCGATCGCACTGCGCGCGGGCGTCCTCGAGGTCTCCGCGGAAGAGCGCGCGCGAGACGGCGTCTGCGAGGGTGCGCGCGCGGGCGGTGAACCCCCAGAGCGCGATGGCCCGCTCGATCGCGACCGCGAGCGCGATGATCGAGCACGCCACGATGATCCACATCGAGGCGCTGCCGGACTTCAGGATTCCGATGAAGCTCGTGTCCAATGGGTGCTCCCGTCGTCGCGAGTGTAACCTCGCGGCCCCGTCTGCGCGACGGCGCGACGGCGCGACGGCGCGCCGCGCGCACGCCCGGACGCCCGGCCGCGCTCACCGCCCGGAGGGCGTCGCCTCCGCAGCCGGGGCGGGCGGCCCCGGCAGGAGCGGCGGCGGCACGGACGGGTCCCCCTCGCCGAGGTCGAGGTCCACGATCCGCGCCCCGGCGGGCGGGTCGAGCCGGAAGCTCGCCGCCTCGATCGCGCCGTTCGCCTCCGGCTCCTTCCACCCGAGCTCGACCCGGATCGCCGGCGCGTCGGCCGTGATCACGACCTCGGTCGGGAGCCTCGATGCGGCGAGGTCGAGGAACCCGCCGTAGCGCACCTCGTGGTCCGGCACCGCCGGCGACCCGCCGCGGAAGGTCGCGCGCTCGATCGCCGACCGCGGTCCGACGCGCAGGGTCGTCTGGCGCGGGCCGGCTACGAGCTCGAGCGCGACGAACCCGCGCCCGGCCGCCGCCCGGTCCGGCTCTCCCTCGAGCAGCGGTGTCCCGCAGAGGATCGCCACGAGCCGCTCCGGCGAGAGCGCGATCGGCACGAGCCGCGCGACGTTCGCGGGGGTCGCGGCGCCGCGATAGAAGACCCGCCCGCGTCCGTCGTAGAGCGCGAGCCGTCCGCCGGCGGAGACGAGCACGGAGACGGGGTTCCCGAAGAAGTCGTGGATCTCCACGCGCAGCCGGTCCGGGCGCTCGACCGCGACGAAGCCCGGCACGACGCCGCGCGCGCCCGGGCCGTCCACGCGCAGGCGCGCGTCACCCTGCACCCGCACCACCTGCGCGCCCGCCACCCGGACCTGGGCGAGCAGCGCCGCGGGCTCGAGCGAGAGGTCCGGCGGCGGCACGCGCGGGGCGCAGGCCGCGAGGGCGATGGCGAGGAGCAGCTCGGGAAGGACGCGTCGCATCTTCGGTCGTCGCTAGAACAGCCGGCCCTTCCGGTCGAGCAGCTCCTTCGCGCGCCGCTTCGCGATCGCCGCCTCCGGCGCGCGCGCCGGCGCCCGGCCCGGGTCGAAGGCGAGCACCTCGGTGAGGAGCGCGTCGAAGCGGGCCTCGTCCTGCACGAGCACCGCGAGCGTCTCGGCCTCGGCGAGCCGCGCGAGCGGATCGTCGGGCGCGAGCGCACGGGCCCGGTCGAAGTGGGCGCGGGACGCAGCCGCCCCGCCGCCCGCCGCGACCGGCAGCATCGCCCGCCACGCACCGAGGGCGCGGTGCGGGCCGGCCGCGTCGACCCGCTCATCGAGCTCCGCCGCCCGCGCCATCATCGCGAGCGCCGCGTCCTTCACCGCGAGCACCGCCGCGTATCCGGTCGCCTGCGCCGCGCGCATCGTCCCCTGCGCGAGGAGATAGAGCGCCTCCGCCCCCGCGGCGTCCACCCGCGTGGCGGCTGCGGAGGGGTCCTCGCCCCGGTCGATCGCCTCGGCCCACGCCGGCGCGAGCCGCCGCAGCGCGCGCTCGGCGGCGCGGGCGGAGGCCTCCCACGCCTCGCGGCCCGGCACCGGCGCCTGGGTCCCGAGCGCGAGGAACGCATCCGCGCGCGCGAGGCGAAGCTCGGCGCCGGCATCGCCGGGGCGCTGGGCGGCCGCGGCGCCGTACGTCCGGAGCGCCGCGTCGAGGCGGGCGGCGTCGCCCCGCTGCGCGAACGCCCGGTCCCCGTCGGCGAGGAGCGCCTCGAACCGCTCCGGACCGGCGTCGCGCGCCGCCGGCGGCGGCGCGGTATCGGCGGCGCGCCGGCAGCCCGCGCCGGCGAGCGCGGCAACGACCGATAGGACGAGCGGGAGCGCGGCGCGCACGTCTTGACCCTCTCGCCTGGTGACGCGACTCAGCGGCGCTTCTTCTTGCCCGACGGCTTCTTCGCCGGGCGGCGAGCGCGAGCGCGAGAGGCGTTCTCCTTGCGGGCGCCCCGCTTCGCGGGGTGCGGCCGCGCCTTCGTCTTCGGCTTCTTCGCGGCGGGGCGCGCGCGCACGGCGGGCTTCGCAGGCTTCGCCGCCTTCACGGGCTTCGCGGGCGCGGCGGGCGCCGGGCGCGCCGCCTGTGGTGCGGGGCCCGGGCCGGGCTGCCGTGCCGGCGGAGGAGCGAGCTGCCGCGGCGGCGCGAGCGGGCGGCTCACCGGCTGCGCCGGACGCGGCGGCACCGCACGGGACAGCTTCGCGAGCCGCGCCTCCTCCTCCTCGCGCGTCACGACGAGCGGGGCTTGGCCCTGGCGCTGCCGCGCCTCGTCCTCGGCGTTGTAGTAGAGCTGGAACGTGCCGGACCCCTTCACGACGAGCTCGCCGCGCTGGTTCTCGGCCCACAGCTCGAGGTCCATCGCGTAGCGGCCGCCTTCCTCGAAGCGCCGCTCGACGACGCGGCCGCGCGCGGTGAGGACGTCGCCCGGCCAGATGATCTTCACGAACCGCGCCTGGAACCTCCGGAGCCGCGCGCCGCGCACCCACTCGGCGGCGAGCTCGGCGAGGAACCCCATCGCGATCATCCCCGGCGCGAGGGCGCTCGGAAACCCGGCGTTCTTCGCGTGCGGCTCGTCGATGAAGAGCGGGTTCCAGTCCTGCGCGGCCGCGACATAGCGGGCGATCTGCAGCCGATCGACGGGCGGCTTCACGAGCGGGGGCAGCTCGTCCCCCACCTTCACCGCCTCGAAGTAGAGCTGGCGTGCGGTCAGCATCCGGAGGTCCCTTTCAGCCACGGCGGAGGATGAGCATCGCCCGCGTGCGGAAGACCAGCTCGTTCTTGTCGTCGCGCCCCTCGTCCTCGATGACGAGGACGTCCATCGGCCCGCTCGCGCCCGCGCGCTCCTGCACGTCGGCCACCTTGCTCCGCACGGTGATCCGGTCGCCCGCGACGATGGGCCGGGCGTACTCGAACGCCTCCTCGCCGTGGAGGATGTTGCGCGTGCCGAGGTCGAGCGAGTGGCGGAATCGCTCGTTCGACGCGAGCGAGATCGCGAACGTCGGCGGCGCGACGATCGACGGGAAGCCGGCGGCGCGCGCCGCGGCCTCGTCCACCGAGATCGGGTTCGGGTCGCCGAGCGCCTCGGCGAAGCGCCGGATCGCGTTCTTCTCGACCTCGTGGACGACGGGCTCGCTCTCCCGTCCGATGAGGCTCCTGTCGAGCATCGCTTCTCTCCTCAGCGTCCGGCGGGAAGGTCGAGGACGCTCACGAGCCCCCGCAGCTCGATGAGGGCGGGCACCGCGTTCACGACGGCGTTCGCGGTCGCGGCGTCCCCCGGGACTCCCCCCGGGATGACGAGCCGGATGGGCGGGTCGGCGTCGAGGACGAGCTCGTCCCGCGGCTCCGGCGCGCCCACCGCGATGGTGAGCTCGAGCTTCACGACCTCGCGCCCCTCGACGAAGACGCGCACCTGGTGGTGGATCCCGGCGACCTGCCCCTGCCTCAGCCGGACGGGCTCGTCCGCGTCCTCCTCCGCGAGGAGCGGCAGGATCTCCTCGTCGACCTCGTACTCGTCGACCCCGATGCAGGCCTCCGCGACCATCGCGGCGGACTCGGCGAGCCCCACGTGGCCGATCTCGCCCCGCTCGGCGGCAGCGTGGAACTCCTCCTCGGAGAGGCCCGCGCCCACCTTGCGCTGAAGCGCGGCGCGGCGGCTCGAGACGTCCACGACGCGCACGCCGCGGACGTGGCGCACCTCGCCCGCGACCTGCGCGAGCGTCGCGGCGAGCCGGTCGAGGACGAACCCGGGGTTCACGCCCGTGCCGAGCACCGCGACGTTCTTCTCGTGGCAGAGCCGGTCGAGCGCGCCCGCGGCCTCGTCGTGCTCGAGCCAGGGCCAGGCCAGCTCCTCGCACGTCGAGACGACGTGGAGCCCGGCGCGGACCGCCTCCTCGATGTCCGGGAGGACGGCTTCGAACCGGCTCTGCGTCGCGTGCAGGACGACCCCGCCCGTCGCCGTCGCCGCGACGTCCGCCAGCCGGCGAGCCACGGTCACCTCGGGCGCGGCGACCCCGAGGAGGGCCGGGAGCAAACGACCTGCGCGGGACGGATCGGGATCGACGGCCGCGACGATCCGGAGATCTGGGCGCACGACCGCCGCCCTGGCGATCGCTTGCCCGATCTCACCGAGCCCCATGAGCACCACCGGGATGCCGCCCTGGGTCACGCGCCGCTCCAGAGGAGCCACGATACCCCCGATCTACGGGATCTCCGCAGATTCACGGGCCTTTATATGTCACGGTGCAAACCGCTCACAAGAGAAGAAAGCCGGACGGGCTCTTTGACCCCGTCTCCGGAGGCCGGAACCAGACTCGTCGACGCAGTGCGGCAACGCCGGTTAATCCGGGGTTTAGCCCGTGTCGCGCCCCCCTCAGGAGCCGATGAGCTGGTCGAGGTACTCGCGCACCGCGGGGTGATCCCAGTCGCGCGGTCCGACGACGTATCCGACGAGGCGCCCCGTCTTGTCGACGATGTACGTCTCCGGGAACTTGATGTCCGGGCAGAAGCCCCGGGCCGAGCAGTAGTACGCCCGCGCGGACGCCTGCGTGGTGTCGAGCACGACGGAGAGGCCGCCCGGCGGCCCCACGAACGGCGGAGCGGCGAAGTACTCCTTCACCTCCCGCCAGGAGTCGTCCACGGAGACGGCGACCATCTTGAACTTCCCGGGGTGACGGCGCGCGAGGTCCTGCCCGAGCCGGATCATCGACGGCATCTCCTCGCGGCAGGGCGGACACCACGTCGCCCAGAAGTTCACGAAGACCACCTGGCCGCGGAGCTGCGCGAGCGAGAGCCGCGACCCGTCGAGCGCGGTGAGCTCGAAGGGCGGCGCGGCGACGCCCGCGCGCTCGATCCCGAACTCGCGCGACGGGCCGGCCTTCTCGACCTTCGGACGCGTGAGGAGCACGTCGTAGGTGAAATAGGAGACGGCGGCGAGCGCGCCGATGATCGCGACGGCGGTGGTGACCTTCGCGCGGCGGTCCATGGTCCGCCTTCTTACACGACGGGCGCGCTTGCCGCCACCGGGCGCACGCGCGAGACTCCTCGCCGATGCGCGGCCTCATGGGCAGCTTCGGGGTGCTCCCGCTCGCGGACCTCGTCGAGCTGCTCGCGCGGCGCAAGGCGACGGGCGCGCTCACCTGCGAGCGGGGAACCGTCCGCAAGACCGTCCAGCTGCGCGGCGGAAGCGCCGTCGGCGCGGCGTCGAACGATCCGCGCGAGTACCTCGGGCAGTTCCTCGTGAACTTCGGCCACCTCACCGACGAGCAGCTCACGCAGGCGTTCCGCACGCAGGAGGAGACGAAGGTCCGGCTCGGGAAGGTGCTCGTCATGAGCGGCCTCGTGCCGCGCGAGACCGTCCGCGACGTCCTCGCCATCAAGATCCGCGAGACGCTGCTCGACGTCTTCCTGTGGGAGGCGGGCGTCTTCTCCTTCGACGACGAGCCGCCGCCGGCGGTGGACGAGGACGACGCGGAGCTCCCGCTCGGAGACCTCTCGCGCGAGGCGGAGTTCCGCGCCACCGCTTGGAGCGCCTTCCGGGGCGAGTTCCCGACCGGCGCCGCGGCGCTCGACGTGGACGAGCCCAAGGTGCCCGCCGGCATGGGGCCCGGCACGATCGACGGGCGCGTCCTCGCGCTCGCCCGCGACGGCAAGACCATCGACGAGATCGGCCTCGCGCTGCACGCGACCGACTTCCACCTCTACCAGCGGCTGTACGCCCTCGCTCGGCAGGGGATCGTCCGCGCCTCGGCGCAGGCGGCCGCCGCCGCCGCCGCGGAGACGGTCGCGGCGGCGGACCTCATCGACCGCGCACGGGGCCTCCTCGCCGACGGCCGCGACGGCGACGCCGAGCTCGTCGCCTCGAAGGCGGTAGAGCTCGCGCCCGGCTCCGACGCCGCCCGCTCCGTGCTCTCCGAGGTGGAGCGCGTCCTCGGCACGAAGCTTCGCGCGATGCTCCTCGAGCCGCCGCGCACGCCGAGGCTGCGCGTCCCGGCCGGCGAGATCGGCAACCTCCGGCTGTCGTCCGCGGAGAAGTACCTGCTCTCCCGCTGCGACGGGAAGCGCGACGTGAGGGCGCTCGCGGCGCTCGCGCCGCTGCGGGAGCTCGACGTCCTGAAGGCGATCCGCCGCTTCGCGGACGCCGAGCTCGTCGAGCTGAGCTGACGGCGCAGCGGCCCGGTCAGCGCGGCGCCAGACCCGCGAACGCGTCGCGGAGCGTCTCGGCGACGCGCTCGGGCGAGTAGCGGTCGAGGCAGGCGCGGAGCCCTTCGTCGGCGAGCCGCGCCGCGAACGGGTCGTCCTCGAGGATCCGGCTCACCGCGTCCGCGAAGGCCTGCGCCTCGTCGGCGATCACGATGGACCGCCCGTCGTCGAGGATCAGCCCCTCGGCGCCGGCGCGCGTCGCGACGACCGGCCGGCGCATCGCGAGCGCGTTCAGGATCTTGGTGCGCACGCCGCTGCCATAGCGGATCGGGGCGATGAACACCCGCCCGCGCGCCACGTAGACGCGCTCGTCCGGCACGAACCCGACGCCTTGCACGTGGGGCGCGTGCTCGGCGAACCACTCCGGCGGCTTCTCGCCGACCGCGGTGAAGCGGGCGTCGGGGTGGCGGGCGAGGATGGCGGGGAGGACCTCCCGCACGAACCAGGTCACCGCGTCCCGGTTCGGTCCGTAGCCCATCCCGCCGACGAAGACGATCTCCTTGCCGGAGGGCGGGCCCGGCGCCGGACGGTAATGGTCGGTGTCGACGGGGGAGGGGATCGCGGCGGAGGCGAGCCCCGGGTTCAGCGCCTCGAGCTTAGCGCCGTCGACACCGGAGATCGGCAGGACGAGGTCGCAGTAGCGCGCGAGGTGCGCCTCGATCGCGCGGTAGCGGTGCGCCCTGAGCCGCGTCTCGAAGCGCTCCCAGCGGCGCGCCATCTCCGGCGCGATCCGGGCGTTGAGCTCGTGCTCGACGTTGTGCTCGCGGAGCGCCACGGGCACGCGGTGACCGGACTCCTTCACGAGCCGCCCGTACTCCGCTGCGCGGATGTGGTCGAGGAACACGAGGTCGACCGGGTCGGCCCGGAGCGCCGCCTCGATCGCGCGCCACATCTCCGGCTGCCAGCGCGGAGCGTAGCCGAACCGGCGCACGCAGCGGGCCCAGTCGGCAATCGGCACGATGCGCATGCGCGGCCGCGGCACGGGCGTCACCTTCGCGCAGAGCGAGCGCGCGAGGTCGAGCTGGCCCGCCTCGCCGCGCCGGACGTTCAGGACGAGATGGACCTCCCAGCCGCCGCGCTTCAGCGCGCGGAGCGTCCCCATCGTCGCGACCGAAGCGCCGCTCGTCGCGGCCGGGAGGTTCTCGGTGACGTAGAGGATCGTCTTCACGCGGGCGCGCCCGGCACGCCGGCGGCGGCGGGACGGGGCCTCATACCTCGCCCGGCAGGGGTGGGCAACCGCGCGGCGGTCAGCGGACCGCGGCGGTGCGGAGCGCGCCGCCGGCGTGGGCGAGGCGCGTCGCGAAGAAGGCCTCGAGCGCCTCCCTCGCGACCGTCGGCGCCCGCGCGTGCCAGAGCCGGTCGTTCACGATGACCGTCGCGACCGCGATCTCCGGGTTCTCCGCCGGCGCGTAGCCGACGAACCAGGAGTAGTCGCGGAACGGGCGGACGTCGGCGAGCGAGCCCGTCTTCCCGGCGACGTGCACCCCGCGCAGCGACGCGGCGACGCGGCGGAAGGCGCGGCGGGCCGTGCCGGAGGTGACCGTCTCGCGCATCATGTCGGCGAGCCGCGCCGCGACCTGCTCGTCGACGACGCGCCACGGCGCCGAGGCCTCGGGGAGCGTCGCGCCCGCGGCGTCCTCGACGAGGACCGGCGGCACGTACACGCCCCCGTTCGCGACGATGGCGGCGAGGAGCGCCGCGTGCAGCGGCGAGAGGCGCACCGAGCCGAAGCCCGCCGCCGTCTTCGCCGCGTCGAACGGGTCGTCGGGCACCTTCGCGCTCGAGACCTCGACTGGCCGCGAGAAGGCGATGGGGACATTGAAGAGGAACCGCTCCGCCGTCGCGCGCAGGGTTGCAGGATCGAGGTCGCGATCGGCGAGCTTCGCGAAGACCACGTTCGTCGAATGACCGAACGCGGAGGTGAGCGACGAGCAGCGCAGGTCGCGCCGCGGGTCGTCACGCAGGAGCTTCGGGTCGAGGCGGTGCTTCCCGCCGTGCCAGCAGACCTCGCCGTCGGCGGAGGCGCCCTTCTCGAGCAGCGCGGCGGCCGTGACGATCTTGAAGAGACTCGCCGCCGGCGCCATCGCGGAGAGCGCGAGGCCGCGGCGGCCCGGCTCGGCCAGCGAGTGCTCCGCGAGCGCGAGCACGCGCCCGGAGCGTGGCTCGAGGAGGACGGTCGCGCCCCATGGGACGCGGTACGTCTCGAGCGACCGCTCGAGCCTGTCCTGCAGGCGCGGATCGATCGTCAGCGTCGCGCGCCCGGCGCCGAGCGTCGCGACGAAACGGCCGACGGCGGGATCGAGGCGGGACTCCCCGAGGGGGAGCGGCTCGGCCGCGCGCGCCGCGCGGGGCGCCGCAGCCGGGGCGCGCGCTTCGGGGGCCGCGTCCTGCTCGGCCGGAACCGCGGCCGGCGCCGGCGCGGCGTCGAGCGCGGCGTCCGCGCGCGGGCCGGCGACGCCCGCGAGTAGGAGCGTGACGACCGGCAGGATGAGGGCGGGGAAACGGAGCGGCTTCATCGACGCGGGGGAGTGACGCGGCGAGTGTGCCCGAACCGCGCCACCAGGTCAAAGTACGGTGCCCCGCGGAGGCGGACAGCCTCTCCACGGGGCACCGGATCGCGAACCGCGCGGGTGCGTTCGGATGGAGCGCTACGCCCGGGCTCGCGCCCCCGCGCGGCGCGCCTTCACGAGCTTCCGCGGAGCGCGCGCCGTGCCGTTCACGAGAGCGCGCTTCGCCGCGCGCGCGGGCCTCGGCTTCGCGCTCTCCGCCTCCTCGCGCAGCGCAGCCTGCGCCGCCGCGAGCCGCGCGATGGGGAGCCGGTAGGGCGAGCAGGAGACGTAGTCGAGGCCGATCGCATGGCAGAACGCGACGGACGACGGATCGCCGCCGTGCTCGCCGCAGATGCCGAGCTTCAGCCCGGGCCGCGCGCCGCGCCCGCCCGCGACCGCGATCTTCATGAGCGCCCCGACGCCGTCCCGATCGATCGAGACGAACGGATCCACCGGGTAGATGTCCTTCTGGAGGTAGGACTTCAGGACCGGCCCGGTGTCGTCGCGCGAGAGGCCGAACGTCGTCTGGGTGAGGTCGTTCGTGCCGAACGAGAAGAACTCGGCGGTCCGCGCGATCTCGCCCGCGGTGAGGGCGCCGCGCGGCACCTCGATCATCGTGCCGACGAGGTAGCGCACCTTGCGGCCGCGCTCGGCGAAGACCTCGTCCGCGACGCGCCGGACGAGCGCCGCCTGATCGTCGAGCTCCTTCTTCGCGCCGACGAGCGGGATCATCACCTCGGGCTCGACGCGGGCTCCGGTCTCCGAGGCGTCGATGGCCGCCTCGAAGATCGCGCGCGCCTGCATCTCGGTGATCTCGGGGTAGGAGATGCCGAGGCGGCAGCCGCGGTGCCCGAGCATCGGGTTCGACTCCGCGAGCTCGTCCACGCGCTCGCGGATCCACTCGACCGTCTTTCCCGTCGCTCGCGCGAGCTCGGCGATGCCGGCCTCGTCGTGCGGCAGGAACTCGTGGAGCGGCGGATCGAGCGTCCGGATCGTGACGGGCCGCCCGGCCATGGCGAGGAACAGGCCGCGGAAGTCCTCGCGCTGCAGCGGCAGCAGCTTCGCGAGGGCGCGCCGGCGGTCCTCCTCGGTCTCGGCCACGATCATCTCGCGCATCGGGCCGATCTTCCCCTCGCCGAAGAACATGTGCTCGGTGCGGCAGAGGCCGATCCCCTGCGCGCCGAACGCGACCGCCGTCGCCGCCTGGTCCGGCTGGTCCGCGTTCGCGCGGACCTTGAGGCGGCGCGCCTGGTCCGCCCAGGAGAGGAGCTTCGCGAACTCCTGGTAGACGCGGGCGCCCTTGGGTTCGCGCGAGCGCTCGACGAGCACCTGGACGACCTCGGACGGGCGGGTCTCGAGCTTTCCCTCGATGACCTCTCCGGCGGTGCCGTCGATCGAGATCCACTCGCCCTCGCCGAAGGTCCGCTCCGCGCCGGACGGCGTCGCCACGATCATCTTCCGCGCGTGGTAGTCGAACCGCACCGCCTCGCAGCCGACGAGGGCGACCTTCCCCATCTGCCGCGCGACGAGCGCCGCGTGGGAGGTCATGCCGCCGAAGGCGGTGAGGAAGCCCTCCGCCGCCGCCATCCCGCGGATGTCTTCGGGAGAGGTCTCGTGGCGAGCGAGGAGCACCGTCTCGCCGCGCGCGCGCCACGCCTCGGCGTCCTCGGCGAAGAAGACGAGCCGCCCGCTCGCGGCGCCGGGGCCCGCCGGCAGTCCTTTCGCGAGGAGCTTGCCCGCCGCGATCGCCGCGGCCTTCCGGGCGTCGTCGAACACGGGACGCAGCAGGTGGTTCAGCGCCTCGGGTTCGACGCGCAGCACCGCCTCGTCCTTCGTGATGAGCTTCGCGTCCGCCATCTCCACCGCGATCCGCACGGCCGCGAGGCCCGTCCGCTTCCCGGTGCGGGTCTGCAAGACGTACAGCTTCCCGCGCTCGATCGTGAACTCGATGTCCTGCATGTCCCGGTTGTGGCGCTCGAGGCGGGCGCGGACGTCCTCGAGCTGGTGCGCGAGATCGGGCCAGCGCGCCGCGAGCTCCGCGATCTTCTGCGGGGTGCGGATGCCGGCGACGACGTCCTCGCCCTGCGCGTTCACGAGGAACTCGCCGTAGAACTCGTCGGTGCCGTTCGCCGGGTTTCGCGTGAAGGCGACGCCCGTGCCGGAGTCGTCCCCCATGTTCCCGAACACCATCGACTGGACGGTGACCGCGGTGCCCCACTCGGCCGGGATGCCGTTCATGCGGCGGTACGCGATGGCGCGATCGTTCTCCCACGAGCGGAGCACGGCGGCGATGGCGGCGCGGAGCTGCTCGGTCGCGTCGTCCGGAAACGCCGTCCCCTTCCTGCGCTCGATCTCCGCCTTGAACTCGGCGACGAGCTCCTGGAGCGCCTCTACGGGTAGCTCCGCGTCGTGGCGGACGCCGCGCGCCCGCTTCTTCTCGTCGAGGAGGACCTCGAACGGATCGCGGTCCTCCTTCCGCTCGGGCTTCATGCCGAGCACGACGTCGCCGAACATCGCGACGAAGCGCCGGTAGCTGTCCCACGCGAAGCGCGCGTTCTGCGAACTCGCCGCGAGCCCCACGACCGTCGCGTCGTTGAGGCCGAGGTTCAGGACCGTGTCCAGCATCCCCGGCATCGAGACGCGCGCGCCAGAGCGGACCGAGACGAGGAGCGGGTTCTGCGGATCGCCGAAGCCCTTCCCGGCGAGCGCCTCGATCTTCCTGAGCGCGGCGCGCAGCTCGGGCTCGAGCGCGCGCGGGAGCCTCTTGCCGCTCCGGTAGTACTCGCTGCAGACCTCGGTCGTGATCGTGAAGCCGGGGGGGACCGGGATGCCGATGTTCGACATCTCGGCGAGCCCTGCGCCCTTCCCTCCGAGCACTTCCTTCATGTCCTTGTTGCCCTCGGCCTTACCGCCGCCGAAGGCGTAGATGCGCTTCTGGGGCATCCAACACCTCGCGTGGGTTTGCAGATTTTGGGTCTGCGGCGCGTGGCTCGCAGCCGGGGGGCCCCAGGTGTAGCAGAACGCGCACCCGGATCGGAGGCCCCGCAGGCGCTCGAGGCGAGGAACTCCGCCGCCGGTTGACCCCCGTCAAGAGATCGCACTCGACGTGCGCGGCAAACCGGCGCGGCCCCGCGCATGCCGGGAGGCGGACGTGCCACCGGTCGGACGCTCGGCCGTCCTGTCGGCTCGCCGAGGGCCCTCCGGTGGCGCATCTTTTCGGCGTGCAACGCGCGACGGTGCGGGTGGCCAGGACGGGGATGCGGGGCGAGGTCTGGATGGCCGGCGCCGTGGCGGGGCTCCTCGCCGCCGCCACGATGATCGTGTTCATGGCCGCCGCCGCGGCGCTCGACGGGGACGCGCTCGGCCCACTCCGCGCAGTCGGGTCGACGTTGCGAGGCCGCGAGGCGCTCTCGGGCGGCGCAGGCACGATCGCCTGGGCGGTGCTGCTCCATCTCGCCGTCGGCGCGGCGCTCGGGGTCGCGTATGCAGCGGTCGTTCCCCGCGACATGCCGCTCCACTCGTCGGTCGTGCTCGGGGCCGGCTGCGCGCTCGTCGTCATGGCGTTCGCGGTGCAGCTCCTCGTCCCCGCGGTGAGCCCGGTGCTCGCCGCGGCGATGCCGGCGCACGGCGGCGCGTGGGTCATCGCGCATGTGCTCTTCGGCGCGGTGGCGGGGCTCGCCCCCGCGCTCCGCCGCCGCATCGGCGCCGCGCGCGCCACCGGAGCGCGAGGCATGGCGCTGCTCCGCCCCCGCACGTCCTCGTGACCTGCCGCGCGTCCGCGCGCCGCTGCACCTCGGCCGAAGTGATCCTTGCACCCACCCTCCGTCCGCGTCCCCCGCGCGTCCCGCGAGCGGGGGTCGCGCGATCGTGGTCACGACGGCGCGCTGCCGCTCGGCGACCATCGGTGCGACGGCTCACGGCGAGCGGCGGAGAGGAGCGCGCCCATGGTGGAGGCGAACGACCCCGATTTCGCGCCCGCACTGCTCGGCGCGCGGGAGATGGCTGAGCTCCTCGCCGCGCTCGTCGCGCACGGAGAGGAGGTCGCGATGCTCGTTGCGCAGCTCGCGCCCGCCACGTCGGATGCCGTGCTGGACGAGCTCGAGCGTCTCGGCGACGGGCTCCTCGACCCGGAGCAGGTGTCCGCGGCGCTGCGCTGGATCCTCCCCGAGGTCCACCGCGAGCTCGGCCGGCGATTCAGCGCCGCGCGCGCCTGATCCGGCGCGTGAGGCGCGGCGGAGCGCCGCGTGTACGCCCGCCGGCGTCTCGCTCTCACCCGACCATCGGGTGAAACGCTCTCGATATCGCTCGGGAAACCGCAGCGTGATTCTTCTCACAGGCCGTACGTGTCATGTAATCTGGGGACACGCTCGCGAGCCCGAACCGGGCTCCGGCCAGGCGCACGGGAGCGCGCCGCGGGAGGTGTTCCGTGGGACTCACCGGCAGCTTCAAGGAGACCTCGTTCGCCGACCTCATGCAGTTTTATGCGGTCTCCAAGCAGACGGTCGCGCTGAAGGTGCAGCTCGAGCAGGGCGGGGCGACGGACGGGGTGTTCTTCTTCGCGAACGGGGATCTCGTCGGCGCGTCGCTCGCGGGCATCGAGGGGCGCGAGGCCGTCCGGCGCGCACTGCGGCTGCGTGAGGGCGTGTTCACGGTCGAGGTCGGCGCCCGCCCGCCGGCGCCCGGAGTCGCGGAGACCTTGCGGACCGTCGTCATGGAGGAGGTGGTCCGCCTCGACGAGGAGGACCGGGCCCGTACTTCCGCGCCCGCGAACCTCGCGGCGGGGGGAATCGCCGCGGGGAGCGGCTGGTGGTCGGCACCCGACGGCAGATCCCGGCAGGCGACGACGCCGACGATGAACGCGCCGCCCCGCGCGCCACCGGATGCGGCCGCCCCTGCACCGACTGTCCCCCCGCCGGCCGCGCCGGCCGCGCCGGCCGCGACCGCTCCCAAGGGCGGGCCCGCGCACGCCCCGTCGCTCGCGCTCGTACGGCCGCCGCTCGCCTCGGGCGCGGCCGCCGCACCCGTTGCCCCGGGCGCCTCGGCGAGGCCAGCGCGCGCTCCGGAGCCGGCCGGCGCGCCCGCGACGCGCGCCGCTGCGCAGTCTCCCGACGCGCAGCGCGCCGTCCGGGGCGCCGCCGCCCCCCGCGAGGCGCCGCGCCGCACGTCCGCGCGCCGGGGCACCGCGATCGCGATCGCGCTCGCCGTCGCCGCACTCGGCGCCTTCGGCGCGGCGACCTGGTTCGCCCGCCGAATGAAGATCCCGGAGACCGCGACCGCCGCCGCCGCCACGGGCGTGCGCGGCGTGCTCGACGACCAGCTCGTGCTCGGGATGGTCGCGTCGTTCACGGGCTCCAACCAGGAGCGCGGCCGCGCGATGCGGATTGGCTGGGAGATCGCGATCGCGGAGGCGAACGGCTCGGGCGGCGTTCACGGCCGCAAGCTGCGGCTCGTCGCGCAGGACGACGGCTACGACCCCTCCCGCACCGGCCCCGCGATGAAGGAGGTCGTGGAGACTCAGGGCGCGTTCGCGATCGTGGGCAACGTCGGGACCGCGACCGCGGCCGTGGCGATCCCGTACTGCGCCGAGAAGGACGCCGTCTTCTTCGGCGCGCTCTCCGGTGCGGACCTCCTGCGGCGCTCCCCGCCGGACCGGCTCGTCTTCAACTTCCGCGCGGGGCTCGCCGTCGAGGCGGCCGCCGCGGTCCGCTACCTCGTGGACGTGCGGCGCCTGCCCGCGTCGCGCGTCGCGGTGCTCGCGCAGGATGACGACTTCGGCCGCTCCGGTCAGCGCGGCGCGCTCGAGCAGCTCCGCTCGTACGGCGTCGCCGAGGCGGCCGTCCTGACCCTCGCCTACCCGCGCAACACCGCCGACCTGCGCGACGCGATCGCGAAGCTCCGCGGCCGGGCCGAGGACGTGGACGCGGTGGTCATGATCGCGACCTACAAGCCGGCGGCCACGTTCGTGCGCAAGACGAAGGAGGCGAAGCTGAAGCTGTTCTACACGACGGTCTCCGCCGACTCGAACGGCCTCGCGGACGAGCTCGTCGTCTCCGGCCAGGGCTACACCACCGACGTCCTCCTCACCCAGGTCGTGCCGGTCCCGAACTCGTCCGCGAGCGCGCTCATGCGCTACCGGACCGCGCTCGAGAAGTACGCGCCGGGCGAGAAGCCGGGCTCGACCTCGCTCGAGGCCTGGATCGGCGCGCAGATCTTCCTCGAGGCGCTGGGCCGAGCGGGTCGTGAGGTCGACACGGCGAAGCTCGTCGCCTCGATCGAGGGGATCCGCGATTGGGATATCGGGATCGGCGCGCCGATCACCTTCGGCCCCGCCGACCACCAGGGCTCGAACATGGTCTTCGGCTGGCTCCTGCAGCCGGACGGCACCTACCGGCAGGTCGAGCTCGAGTAGATGCGCCACTTGCCACCGCTCGCCCTTCGCCTCCTCGCGGCCGCCGCGCTCGCGTGGTGCGCCGCCGCGCGGGCGCAGGTCGGGTCCTCCGAGGTGGTCCTCGGGATGGCGGCCCCGCTGAGCGGACCCGCGAAGGAGATCGGCAAGGCGGTCCGCACCGGGATCGAGGTCGCCCTCGCGGCGCAGAACGAGGCGGGCGGCGTGCACGGCCGGAGGCTCGTTCTCGTCGCGGTGGACGACGGGTTCGAGCCCGCCCGCACCGCGACGGCGATGCGCGAGCTCGTCGAGGCTCGCCGCGTCTTCGCCATCGTCGCGAACGTCGGGACGGCGACGGCGGAGGTGGCGGTGCCATACGCGAACGAGAAGGGGGTCCTCTTCTTCGGCGCGCTCTCCGGCGCGAAGCTCCTGCGCCACAACCCGCCCGACCGCTTCGTGTTCAACTTCCGCGCGAGCTACGCGGAGGAGACCGCCGCGATCGTTCGCTACCTCGTCGAGGTGCGGCGCATCCGGCCCGAGCGGATCGCCGTCTTCGCCCAGGACGACGCCTTCGGCGACGCCGGGTTCGAGGGGGTCGCCCGGATCCTCCGGCAGTACCGGCGCGACCCGGCGAAGACGCTCCGCGTCCGGTACCGCCGGAACACCGCCGACGTCGAGGAGGCGGTCCGCGGCGTCGCGCGACACGCGAAGGAGCTCGGCGCCGTGGTGATGATCGCGACGTACAAGGCGGCGGCGCGCTTCGTGGAGCGGGTCCGCGACGCCGGGATCGAGAACCTCGTGTTCACGAACGTCTCCGACGTGGACGCGAACGCGCTCGCCGACGAGCTCGCGCAGCTCGGGCCTGGGTACGCCGACGGCGTCGTCGTCACTCAGGTCGTTCCGCACGCCGCCTCGAGCGCCACGACGATCCTCCGCTACCAGGCGGAGCTGCGGAAGCACGCGCCGGGCGAGAAGCCGAGCTCGCTCTCGCTCGAGGGCTGGATCACGGCGCGGCTGCTCGTCGAGGGGCTGCAGCGCGCGGGGCGCGAGCTCACCACCGCGTCGCTCATCGACGCGCTCGAGGCGATCCGCAGCCTCGACATGGGGATCGGCGCGCCGCTCGCGTTCGGCCCGTCCGAGCACCAGGCTTCCCACATGGTCTGGGGCCTCACGATGGACGGCAAGGGCGTGCTCCGGCCGCTCGAGCTCCAGTGACCGGGGGCCGGGCGAACGCGGCGGGGGCGTCAGACCCGCAGGGCCTCGATCTTCGCCTCGTCGGGCTCCGGGACGACCTCGTAGTCCTCGACGAGATCGCCTTCGCGCCACTCCACCTCGACGTTCGGGAGGTCCTTCCCCTTGCCGTACCGCGCCACGATGGCTGCGGCGAGCCGGCGCTCCTCCCAGGTCGGCACCCCCTCGACGAGCGCGACCGGCCCGAGGACGCCCTTCGCCTCGAGCCGCGCCCGCCCGGCGACGTGGTGCTCGAGGAGCGCGTTCTCCACCTCGGTGCGCCCGATGACGAGCTTCGCGCGGGGCGAGAGCCTGAAGTGACGCCCGGTCGAGAGGAGGATGATGTCGTCCTGGACGAGGAGGCGCGGCGCCCCCGCCGCCTCGCGCGAGTCGAGCACGTCGAAGAACTTCCGCGCGAAGCTCTCGTCGGTGAGGTAGCAGCACCCGCCGGCCGGCTGCGGGAAGTCCGTGACGCCGAGCTCGCGCGCGAGCTCGAGCTGGCGCTGGCGCGAGCGGCCGCTGATCGCCTCGAGCCGCGCGCGGTCCACGATCCCCTCCTGCTCGGGGATCGTCGGCGTGAGGAGCTGCGCCGAGAGCGGGCGCAGGAGCCGGCCGTCGAGGCCGCTCTCGCGCTCGACGGTCCGCATCGTGTCTCGCCGCTGGCTCTTCGGGCGTTGCCCGAGCACCTCGCCCGTGAAGACGAAGTCCGCCCCCTCCGCCTCCATGATCTCCTTCGCCTTGCGCATCATGAAGATGCGGCAGTCGACGCACGGGTTCGCGTTCGCGCCGTAGCCGTAGCGGGGGTGGACGAGCATATCGAGGTAGGCCGCCCCCGAGATGTCCACGTACTCGATCTCGACCTCGAGGTCGGCCGCCGCGCGGAGCGCCTCGTTGCGCGGCACCGTGCCGTCGGCGCGGCCGCCCTTGCGGCGCTGCGTCTCGGTGATGCAGAACCCGGTGTAGAAGTTGATCGCCTTCACGGCGATCCCCTGCCGCTGAACGAGCGCGAGCGCGAGCGTGGAGTCGAGCCCGCCCGAGATCATCGCGATCGCCTTGCCCGCTCTCGCCGTCACGTCTTCTTCCTCACGAAGCTCTTCCAGGCCGCGCCGTCGCGGAACGTCCCGAGGTGCTCGTTGCGTGTCGCCTTGCACCACATCGGCATGTCGATTGCGATCCCGGGGTCGGTCGCGATGACGAGCAGCACCGCCCCGGCGTCGAGCTTCTTCACCGCCTTCGCCGCCTCGACGATCGGGAAGGGGCAGAGGCGGCCGGACGTGTCGATGGTCCACGCTGGTGGGGGCATGTCGGGCGGCGTCACGCGCACTCGTTTAGCCCCTCCCCTCGGGCGGGGCAACGGTGGGCCGTGCCCCGACGGCCGCTTGCCCGCTCCGCGGACGGGCGCTACGCTCGCCGCGATGCGTCGCCTCGCCCTCGCCCTCGTGGCCGTGTTCCCCCTCGCCGGGCTTGCCCAGGGCACGCTCGACGGGACCCCCACCGGCCTCACCGGCACCGTCTCGCTCGGCGGCGGCGGCGAGCTCGGCCTCGACACCGGCAAGGCGGGCGTGTTCGAGCTCGAGGCCGCGATCGGGTACGACTTCCCCGAGATCGGGCTGCGGCCCGAGCTCGCCGCGGCGCTCGGCGTCGCCCCGGACAGCCACGTCGCGCTCCGGCCGGGCGTGCGGCTCGCGCTCCCCGGCTATCCGATCCAGCTCCGCGCTTCGCTCGACGCAGCGAACTCGCGGAACGGGGGCTTCGGCTGGCGCTGGCTCCTCGTCGGCGTCGCGGGCGAGCTCCGCTTCACGAGCCTGCTCGGCCTGTTCGCGGAGATCGACACCGGCGCGAAGCTGTCGTCGCGCGCCGGGCTGCCGCTCCTCCTCCGCGCGGGGGCGTCCTTCCGCTTCTGATCCCCGCGGTGGCCCGCCATCGCACGCTCGCCGCGCGCTCGCGGCGGCCTCCGGAGAGACGACATGAGACGCCTCGCCTCGATCCTCGCCCTCGCGCTCGCCGCACCCGCCGGGGCCCAGGAGATCCTTCCGCCGCCGCCGCCGCCGCCCTCGAGCGAGCCTTCGCCGCTCCCGCCGCCGCCGCCCGCGCCCGGCGAGACCGGGCAGCCGGGCCGCACCTCCGGCGGGAGCCGCTCCCACTCCGGCGCCGGGGCCCCGAAGCGGCCCGGGACCATCGGCGAGGCGCCGGTCGCGCCGGCCGGGTCGCAGGCCGCGCCGCTCCACCCGGACGAGGCGTACGCGCACTGGCGCTACTCGCTCGCGACCGGCGTGACCGGCAAGTTCGGGGGGATGCAGCTCACGAGCGCGCGCGAGAACCCGGGCGTCCTCCTCTACTTCGGCGCTCAGGCGGACGGGCTCTGGACGGAGGGCTACGGCCAGGCGGCACGCTTCCGGCTGCGGCTCTTCACGGGCGGTGAGACGGAGGTCTACATCCCGTCCGACGGCGACGTCGAGGCCGCGTACATGATCGGCCGGCGCGAGTTCCGCTTCGTCATCGGCCGCTTCGAGGTGGGGCGCTACCCCGCGCTCGCGATCGAGGCGCTCGCCCAGCTCGGGACGCTGCCGTGCTTCGAGGGCTCGCTCTCGCTCGCCTCCGACACGATGCGCCTCTACTACTTCGTCTCTCCCATCGAGGGAGCGTGGGTCTATTACTACGGCGGCGCCCACATCAAGAACAGCGCGGCGCTCGCGACCGAGTCCGACCGCCCCGCCGCGGCGACGGCGGCGCGGCTCCGGTACACGGTGCTCCTCCCGCCGTCGATGCTCCTCTCGCTGCAGGGCGACCTCGTGAAGATGTGGCAGAAGCCCGACCTGCTCTTCGCCGCGGAGGCGAGCCTCGGGTACCAGGTGCTCCAGCAGTCCGCGGTGTTCAACGTCGCGGTGCGCTGGAATAACTTCACCCGCAGGGGAAAAACGCCCGACAGCTCACTCAGCGAATCCGAGATCATGCTGCTCGGCGTCGCGAGCCTCGTCTTCTAGGCCAGATGGAGGCCGGGCGCGCCGGGCGAGCGCCCGCCTGTCGGCCGCCGCCGTCCTTGTCGGGACCCGGCCGTTCCTGCTACATGCCCTGGATCACCAAAAGAGGAGTCGTCGCGCCATGAAGCAGGTCAGCTGGTTGCTCGCGCTCGTCGTTGGGTTCGCGCTCGGTTGGGTCGCGAACGGTGCCACCTCGAACCGCCCGGCTGCGCGCCCGGCGCCCTCCGCGGCAGCGCAGCCGCAGCGGCCTGCGCGCCCGACCGAGGATCCGCGCGCGGTCTACCGCGTGACGGTGGACGACTCGCCGGCGAAGGGGCCGGCGGACGCGCTCGTCACGATCGTCGAGTCCTCGGACTTCGAGTGCCCGTTCTGCAAGCGGGTCACCCCGACCTTGAAGCAGGTCGAGGAGACCTACCGCGGCAAGGTGCGGTTCGTCTTCAAGCACAACCCGCTGCCGTTCCACTCGCGCGCGCTGCCCGCTGCGATCGCCACCGAGGAGGCGCGCGCCCAGGGTGGCGACGCGAAGTTCTGGGCGATGCACGACGCGCTCTTCGGCGCGGCCTCGCTCGACGAGGCCGCGATCCTCCAGGCCGCGAAGGAGGCCGGGGTCGACGCCGCGAAGGTGAAGGACGCGATGACGTCGGGGCGCCACAAGGACCGGATCGAGCGCGACCAGAAGCTCGCCCAGTCGGTCGGCGCGAACGGAACCCCGTCGTTCTTCGTGAACGGCCGCAAGCTCACCGGCGCGCAGCCCTTCCCGGCGTTCCAGGCGCTCATCGACGAGGAGCTCCGGAAGGCGGAGGAGCTCGTCCGCGCCGGCACCCCCGCGGGCCAGCTCTACGCGAAGATCATGGAGCGCGCCGCGAGCGCACCCGTGTTCGTGCCGGGCACTGCCCCGGCCGCGGGTGAGGCCGCGCCGCAAGCGCCTTCCGCGCCGCCGCCGTCCCCCTACCGCGAGGTGCCCCTCCGCGCCGACGACCCGGCGCGCGGCCCCGCGGACGCAAAGCTGACGGTGGTCCTGTTCTCGGATTTCCAGTGCCCGTTCTGCGGCCGGATCGAGCCGTCGCTCGCCCAGCTCGAGCAGGCCTTCCCGGGCCAGGTTCGGGTCGTCTGGAAGCATCAGCCGCTCCCGATGCACCCGAACGCGGTACCGGCGGCGCTCGCCGCCGAGGCGGCGCGCGAGCAGGGCAAGTTCTGGCCGATGCACGCGAAGCTCTTCTCGAATCAGCAGGCGCTCTCGCCCGCCGTCTACACCACCTACGCGCGCGAGCTCGGGCTCGACTCCAGGCGGTTCGAGCAGGCCGTCTCCGCCCGCCGTGGCGAGACGCGCATCCAGGAGGATCAGAAGCTCGCAGGCCAGGTGGGCGCGAACGGGACTCCGACGATGTTCTTCAACTGCCGGCAGGTCGTCGGTGCGCAGCCGTTCGAGCAGCTCCGCGCGATCGCGGACGAGGAGCTGAAGAAGGCCGACCGGCTCCTCTCCGGGCAGCGCCCCGGCCCCGGCTTCTACGATAAGGCGTGCAAGGCGAACCTCGCCGCCGCGCCCGCCGCGGTCGTGCCGGCCGCGGCCGTGGCTCCGACGCAGGTCGGAGCGATCGACCTCCGCCCGGACGATCCGGTGCGCGGGAACCCGCGCGCGCCGGTGACGATCGTCCTCTTCTCCGACTTCCAGTGCCCGTTCTGCGCCCGGGTCGGCCCGACGCTCGACGAGGTGCAGCGCACCTACGGAGACCGGGTGCGGATCGTCTGGAAGCACGAGCCGCTCCCGTTCCACCCGAACGCCCTCCCCGCCGCGAAGGCGGCGGAAGCCGCGCGCGAGCAGGGGAAGTTCTGGCAGATGCACGATCGGCTCTTCGCGTCGCAGCGCGAGCTGTCGCCGGATTCCTACGACCGCCTCGCCCGCGAGATCGGCCTCGACCTGCACCGCTTCCAGGAGGCCTCCCGCTCCGACAAGGCGCGATCGCGGATCGAGGAGGATCAGCGCCTCGCCGCCCGCATCGGCGCGCAGGCGACGCCGACGATGTTCGTGAACGGCGAGAAGGTCGAGGGGGCGGTGCCGTTCGCGATGCTGAAGGCCGTCATCGACCGCAAGCTCGGGCGCTGACCCTTCGGCGCCGCGGGGCGCGGCGGCGCAGCGCGGAGCCTTCGGCTCTTCAGCCCGCCGCGTCCTCGCCCCGGAACCAGGCGGCGCCGCGCGCGGCCGCGAGCGCGCCCGCGCCGCCGCCGTCCGCGCACAGCTCCCAGACGACCACCTCGCCGAGCCCCTTGAACGCGGCGACGCCGACGCGCCGGAACAGCTCGGCGAGCCTCCCGTCGCGATGGAAGCAGGCGACGAGCGTGAGCCGCTCCTCGCCGTAGAAGAACCGCTCCCGCAGCGTCTCCGGGATTTGCTCGGGGTCGAGCGCGACGCGGCGCACCTCTCGCGCGTGACCCACCTCCGTGACGAACGCGCCGAGCGCCTCCTCCGACACCGCCGCGCCGCTGTTGTAGACGTCGCCCGCGCGCTCCCCGCCGCGCGCCGCCGCCTCGACCCCGTCGCGCACCGCGGCCGCGAGCGCGCGCATCGCGCCCGGCCCGTCGCCGGCGCGGAAGAGCCGGATGGCGTGGTCCTCTGCCTCGGGAGGGATGGAGAGCTGGATGGGCTGCCCGACGAACACCGACCAGGCGTGCTCGACCGAGGGGTCGCGGCGGCGCGTCCGCTCCCGCGCGAGCGCCGCGTCCGCGCGGTGCCGCGCCGCCGGCGCGCGAGCCGTGCCGCGGGCGGACTCGTTGATCTTGTCCGCGATGGCGACGCGGTTGCGCCCGAAGACCTCGTCCTCGATGACGACCACGAGCGGCGCCTGGCCGAACGAGACGAAGACACCCGCCTCGAGGACCTCGCCCTTCGCGCGGGCGAGCGCCCGCTCCCGCTCGACCTCGAGCCGCGCCTCCTCCGCGCGGGCGCGGGACGCCATCGCGCCGGTCGCGGCGTGCTGCGGCGTACCGGGCGCCGCGCTCGCGAGCGCCGCCTCCTGCGCGGCCCGGCCATCGCGCGCCCGGCGGAGCGCCCCGGCGAGCTGGGTCTCGATCGCTGCGATCTGGCGCGCGACGACGTCGGAGGAGATCTCGCGCGCGAGGCGCGCGGAGTATGCGGCGAACTCGGTCCGGATCGCCTTCGCGAGCGTCACCATCTCGTCGATCCGCCCGCTGAAGCTGATCGCGTCGCCGACGAGGTTGTTGAGGAGCACGCCGCCGCGGTCGGCGAGGTGCTGCATGCCCCCGAAGTGCTCCTTCGCGGCGACGAGGATCGGGACGTAGAACTCGTTGCGCAGGAACTCGGCCATCGACGCCTGGCCGAGGAGCGCCGTCCGCCTGGTGAAGTCCTTCACGTCCGCGAAGAGGTGGCCCGCCGGCCGGTCCTCGCCCTGGCGCAGGAGCGCGCCGGGCCGCGCGGACAGCCGGTAGAGGCGCCCGCCCTCCCACTCGAGCTCGGTGCCGCCCTCCGCCTCGCGCCCGGTGCGGAACGAGAGGGCGCGCCGCGCGGGCGCGGCGAGCCGGTCCACCGCGAGGTCGGCGAGGAGCGCCGCCGCCGCGGCGCCGTACTCCGCCCGCGCCGTCTTCCGATCGAGACCGACCGCCTGCGCCGGGTCCTTCTCCTTCCAGGCCTTCACCACCTGGGCGGCCCGGTCGAGGAGACCGCGTCCGTCGCCGCCTCCGCGCACCGCCGCGAGGCGCGCGGCGAGATCTCGACGCGCGCCGTCGTCCGCCACGGCCGCGGCGAGCGCGCCCGGTGCGCACAGGAGCGTCCGGAGCGACTCGGGGAGCGCGGCCGGGTCGACGGCCTCCGCGACGGCGAGCGCCGCCCCGAGCAGCTCGCGCAGCCGCGCCACCGCGATCGCCTGCTCCGATCGGCGCGCGAGGTCGTCGTCGGCGGCCAGCGCGGCGGCGACTTCGGCCGCGACCGCCTCCGCGTCGGCCCCCTGCCCGAGCCGAGCGGAGAGCTCGTCCGCGCGCGGGATGCCTGGACCGAGATCGCAGCCGTACAGCGTGATCCCGCCGGCGAGCACCGCGCCGCGTCCCCCGAGGAGGGCCGACGGCGAGAGCGCGGCCTCGATGCGCAGGAGGAGCGGATCGTCCGCGCCGCGCCGCGCGTTCCGCCAGGCGCGGGCGAGGCCGGTCCGGGCGGCGAGCCACATCGCGCCGAGCGCCGCCGACCGAAAATACCGGTCGAGTGGCGCAGGCGGGAGGAGCTCCTTCAGGTCGCGCTCGACGCCCGCGCCTTGGGCGGTGAGCGCGAGCGCCACGAGGACCGGCGTCTCCTCGCGCCCGCCGGTCTCGCCCATCTCCGCGAACGCGCGCTGGAGGAGCTCGATCCAGAGCGCCACGAGCGAGCGCCCCTTGCCGCCCTTCCCCATCCACGCGGCCACGATCCCGCCGGCGAGCGCCGGGTGAATCGCCGGGCCGAGCTGGGCCGCTGCCCGGAGGTCGGGCCCTCCGGCGGGCGCGCCATGGTGCGCCGCCACGGGCGGGAGGCTCGCGTACTCCTCACGCAGGATGAGCCGGTCGAGCTCGTCCGGCGGGACGAAGGCGCGGTGGTGCGTCGAGAGGAGGAGCGCCATCTCGTTCGCCGCCGATCGCACGATGGCGCGGGCGTCGGCGGCGATCTCGACCGGCACGGCGACGTCCGCGAGCGAGGTCCCGAGCGAGAACCGGAGCCGCTCTCGCTCGAGCCGGAGGAACCCGGCCGGATCGGCGCGGGCCGCGGCGTGGATCTCGAGGCGGCGGGAGGCGAGAGGAGTCGGCACGGACGGGCGACCGTAGCTCGACCGGGGCAGAGCCGGCAACGCGGGCAGGGACCGGTCGGATGGCCGGTCCAGAGAAACCGGTCTTTCAGAGGAGCCCTATCTGCGCTCCTCCAACCTGACCCTACCGACCCTCCTCTCCGCACCCCTCTGCGACTCGACCTCGACGTCGTCCCCGGGGCGGTGCGCGCGCAGCGCGAAGGCGAGGTCCTGGAGCCCGAGGAGCCGGGTCGCGCCGAGCCGGACGAGCACGTCGCCGCCCGCGAGCCCCGCCCGCTCGGCGGGGCTCCCCGGCCGCACGCCGGTGAGCAGGACGCCCGGGTCCTTGCGCTCGGCGAAGTCCGGGATCGCGCCGAGGTAGGCGCCATAGCCGCGATCGCCGCGCTCGCGCGGGGGCGGCGCCGGGGCGCGGACGACCGCGAGCCGTCCGTCGCGCTCGGCAGCGTTGCGCGCCACGCGCGCCGCGAGCTTCGCCACGACCACGAGCCCGCCCGCGTCGATCTTCTCGGCGGTGTCGCTCGGCCGGTGGTAGTCGCCGTGCGCGCCCGTGAAGAGGAAGACGACCGGAACGCCGCGCGCGTAGAAGCTCGTGTGGTCCGAGGGGCCGTAGCCGTCGCCGCCGAAGGCGAGCTCGATCGACAGCCGCGGCGAGCGCGCGGCGAGCGCGCCCAGGAGATCGCGGAGCCCGCGCGCGGTGTCCGCGCCGTCGACGTAGACCTTGGCGCCCCGCGGGCGGCCGACCATGTCGAGGTTCACCATGAGCTGCATCCGCTCCACGGCGCACGCCGGGGGCGGGTTGCGAACGAGGTGGGCGGAGCCGAGCACGCCGAGCTCCTCCGCGCCGAACGCCGCGAACAGGAAGGTCCGGCGCGCCGGCCCCTCCGCCGCCATCCCCCGCGCGACCGCGAGCAGCGCGGCGACGCCGCTCGCGTTGTCGTCCGCCCCCGGGTGGACGGTCCCGATCTGCTCGGGCGCGAGCGACGCGTCGCCCCCGAAGCCGAGGTGGTCATAGTGGGCGCCGACGACGACGCACTCTCCGGCGACCGCGGGATCGCGCCCGGGCAGCACGGCGACGACGTTCGCGGTCGCGGCCCGCTCGTGGCGCACCTCGACCGCGAGCTTCGCGCGCACGCCGAGCGGCCGCGGGTGCGGCGTCCCGTCCGCCTCGCCCGGCGCCGCGAGGGCGCGCGCGTCCACCCCGTGACGGAGGAGCGCGGCGGCGGCGACGCGGGCCGCGACGAGCCCCGCCCGGGAGGAGACCTGCCCGCGCCAGGGCGGGAGGTCGTCCTTCCCCTCGTGCGCCCAGACGTCGCGGACGCCGACGATCGCGGCGGCCCCGTGCTCGCGCGCATTGATCGCCTTGTACCGCCACTCGCCGTACCGGTAGCGCCCGGGGTCGCGAAACGGTGAGGAGGCGTCGGCCTCGCGCGGAAAGTCCTGCGCGACGAGCACGATCTTCCCCTTCACGTCGAGGCCGGCGTAGTCGTCGTACCCGAGCTCCGGCGCGCTGATCCCGTACCCGGCGAAGACGAGCTCGCCCTCCACCTCTCCGTCGTCGCTGAAGCCGAACGGCACGAAGTCGACGGCGAGCGCCGCCGCCGCCCCGCCGACCGTGAGCCCGTTCTTCTCGCCGAGCGTCGCGCGGTAGGGCGCGTCGAACGACTGGAGATAGGAGGCGTCGAACGCCGGCCGGAGCCCCGCCTCGGCGAACCGATCGGCGACCCACGCCGCGGCGGCGGGGCCGCCGGGAGTCCCGATCCCACGCCCCGTCCGGGCAGGATCGGCGAGCCACTCGACCTCGGCGCGCGCCCTGGCCGGATCGAAGCCGCTCTCGGAGGATGGGCGGGTGGCGAGCCTCGGCCCGCATGCGGCGAGGACGAGCAGGGCCGGGAGGAGCCGCGGAGTCGAGGGCATGCCCGTCCTACATAACTCCGGGGAGCCTTGCGCGGGGGCGCCCGAGTATGTAAGAAAAACCTTCCGCCATGCGCCGGACCTTCTTCAAGTCCAAGATCCACCGGGCCACCGTGACGCACGCCGACCTCGACTACGAGGGGTCCGTCACGATCGACGAGGACCTCCTCGATGCAGCGGGCATCCTGGACTACGAGGCCGTCCACGTCTGGAACATCACTCGCGGGACCCGGCTCCAGACCTACGCCATCCGCGGTCAGCGCGGGTCGGGCGTCATCTGCATCAACGGGGCGGCCGCGCACCTGAACAAGCCGGGCGACCTCGTCATCCTCGCGACGTTCGCCGAGCTCGAGGAGTCCGAGGCGCGCGCGCACGAGCCGACGGTCGTGCTCGTCGACCGGCAGAACAAGATCATCGCGAAGGACGCCATCGAGGTGGCGGGCCCACAGCGCCGGGTGCTCGCATGACGGTGTTTCTTTGGCGCCGCTGACGTGCGGCCGCTACCTGATCTCGAGACGTTTCTCTCCCTCTGCAAGCCCGGCCGCGCGGTTCCCGTGCGCGTCGAGGTGGACGCGGACACCGAGACGCCCGTCTCGGCGTTCCTGAAGCTCGCCCACGGCAAGCGCCAGGCGTTCCTGCTCGAGTCGGTCGAGGGCGGCGAGCGGAGCGCCCGCTTCTCCTTCCTCGGCGCGGGCCCGCGCAGCGCGCTGCGCTGGAAGCACGGCGATGCGGGCGACCCGATCGCCTCGGTCCGCTCCGCGCTCGCGACGCACCGCGCGGTGCGCGTCCCCGGCTGCCCGCCGTTCTCGGGCGGGCTCGTCGGACACGTCTCGTACGACGCGGTGAAGCTCTTCGAGCCGCGCGTTCCGATCTCGAAGCCCGACGAGCTCGGGTTCCCCGACGTCCTCCTCATGGACTTCGACGAGGTGGTGGCGTTCGACAACCTGCGCCACTCGCTCCACGTCATCTGCGAGGTCCGCTGCGGGAAGGGCGACGACCCCCGCGCGCTCTACGACCGGGCGCTGCGCCGGATCCGATCGCGGCTGCGCGACCTCGCGCGCCCGCTCGTGGACCGGCGCCCGCGGCGCGCCGCGCGCGCGGCCGAGCTCGCGCCACGCGTCGCGAAGCGCGACTACCTCGCGGCCGTCGAGCGCGCGAAGGCCTACATCCAGGCGGGCGACTGCCAGCAGATCGTCCTCTCTCAGCGGTTCGACGCGGAGGTGTCGGTCGAGCCCTTCGACATCTACCGCGCGCTCCGCCGCGTGAACCCGTCGCCCTACCTGTTCTTCCTCCAGGATGGCGAGCGTGCCCTCGTCGGCTCGTCCCCCGAGACGCTCATCAAGCTACAGGGCGGCGAGGTGACGCTCCGTCCGATCGCGGGCACGCGCCGGCGCGGCGCGGACGCGGCGGAGGACCAGGCGCTCGAGGCGGAGCTGCGCGCCGACCCGAAGGAGAACGCCGAGCACGTGATGCTCGTGGACCTCGGCCGGAACGACGTCGGCCGCGTCTCCGAGGTGGGCACGGTGAGGGTGACGCAGCTCAAGACCGTCGAGCGCTACTCGCACGTCATGCACCTCGTCTCCGAGGTGCGGGGACGGCTCGCGCGCGGGCTCGGGGCGCTGGACGTGCTGCGGGCGGGGTTCCCAGCGGGCACGGTTTCCGGATCGCCCAAGGTGCGGGCGATGGAGATCATCGACGAGCTCGAGCCGGCCCGACGCGGGCCGTACGCGGGCGCGGTCGGCTACTTCGATCGACGCGGCGACATGGAGATGTGCATCGCAATCCGCACGCTCATGGCGAGGGGCCGGAAGGTATCGGTCCAGGCCGGTGGCGGGCTCGTCTACGACTCGGTGCCCGAGGCGGAGTACGAGGAGACGCTCAACAAGGCGCGCGCGGTCTTCACCGCGGTCGCCCAGGCTGAGTCGCGGCTGCTCGACGCCGTGGCGCTCCCGCCGCGCCACCGCGCCGCGAGCGCGCCGCGTCCCGCGAAGCGCGCGCGCCTCGCGGCCGGCGGAGGCGGGCGATGAGCCCGGTCCGCGCCCGCGCCGTGCGGCTGCTGCTCGTGGACAACTACGACAGCTTCACGTTCAACCTCGTCCAGTACCTCGGCGAGCTCGGCGCAGAGGTCGAGGTCTTCCGGAACGACGCGATCGACGTCGCCGGGATCCGCGCCCGCCGTCCGGACGGGCTCGTCCTCTCTCCCGGGCCATGCACGCCGGACGACGCGGGCGTGACGCTCGAGGCGATCCGCGCGCTCGCGGGCAGCCTGCCGATCTTCGGCGTGTGCCTCGGCCACCAGGCGATCGGCCAGGCCTTCGGCGGCCGTGTCGTGCGCAACGCCCGCATCGTCCACGGCAAGGCGAGCCCGGTCCGGCACTCCGGCGACGGAGTGTACGCGGGGCTGCCCTCGCCGTTCGAGGCGGGGCGCTACCACTCGCTCGTCGTCGAACGGAAGACCCTGCCGCGCGCGCTCCGCATCACGAGCTGGACCGCCGAGGGCGAGATCATGGGGCTGCGCCACCGGACGCTGGACGTCGAGGGCGTTCAGTTCCACCCGGAGTCGATCCTCACGGTCGAGGGGAAGCGGCTCCTCGGAAACTGGCTCGCCCGCGTCGGCGCGGGCCCTTCGACTCCGGGGCCGCGAGGCGGCCCCTACGCTCGGGGCGAACGGGATCGGAGGGTGTCGTGATCCAGCAGGCGCTCCAGAAGGTCATCTCCTCGCAGGACCTCACGCGGGTCGAGATGTCGGGCGTCATGACGGAGATCGCCGACGGCGACGCGACGCCCGCGCAGGTCGGCGCGTTCCTCGCGGCGCTCCGGCTCAAGGGCGAGACGGTCGACGAGATCACCGGCGCCGCCGAGGTGATGCGCGCGCGCGTCGACCGGGTGCACGTCGGCCGCGACGTCTTCGTCGACACCTGCGGCACGGGCGGCGACGGCCGGAACACCTTCAACATCTCGACGACCGCGGCGTTCGTCGTCGCGGGCGCGGGGGTCACCGTCGCGAAGCACGGGAACCGCGCCGTCTCCTCGCGCTCGGGGTCCGCCGACGTCCTCGGGGCGCTCGGCGTGAACGTCGACGCGCCGAAGGAGGTCGTCGAGCGCTGCATCGCCGAGGTGGGGATCGGGTTTCTGTTCGCGCCTCGCCTCCACCCTGCGTTCAAGGCCGTCGCCGGCATCCGACGCGAGCTCGGCGTGCGGACGGTGTTCAACCTGCTCGGCCCGCTCGCGAACCCCGCCGGCGCGCGGCACCAGGTGATGGGCGTCTACGAGCCGCGCTGGGTGCCGATCATCGGCGGCGTCCTCTCCGCGCTCGGCGCGGCGCACGCGTTCGTCGTCCACGGCGAGGGGCTCGACGAGATCGCCGTCACCGGCATGACCCACGTCTGCGAGGTGAAGGGGCCCGTCACCGATCGCTATGCGATGCTGCCCGAGGACATCGGCCTGCGCCGCCATCCGGAGGCGGAGATCGCGGGGGGCGACGCCGACCGGAACGCGCGCATCCTGCGCGACGTCCTCTCGGGCCAGGCGGGCGCGCCGCGCGACGCGGTCCTCGCGAACGCCGCCGCCGCCCTCGTCTGCGCGGGCGCCGCGGGGGACCTCAAGACGGGCGTCCGCGTCGCGGCGGAGGCGATCGACGGCGGCTCCGCCGCGGAGAAGCTCTCGCTCCTCGTCGCGGCGACCACCGTGCCGGCATGACCTTCCTCGCGGACATCCTCGCGCGCAAGCGGGACGAGGTCGCGACCGCGCGCCGCGCCGTGCCGGAAGCGGACCTCCGCGACCGGGCCCGCGACCGGTCGCCGCCGCGGGCGTTCGAGGCGGCGCTGTCGCTCCCCGGCGGACCCGCCCGCATCGTCGCCGAGGTGAAGCGCGCGAGCCCCTCCGCGGGCGCGATCCGCGCGGGCCTCGACGCGCCCGCGCAGGCGCGCGCCTACGCGGCGGCCGGGGCGGCCGCGATCTCGGTCCTCACCGACGGTCCCGGCTTCGGCGGCTCGCTCGCCGACCTCGCCGCGGTGCGCGAGGCGGTGGACGTCCCGCTTCTCCGCAAGGACTTCGTCGTCGACGGCTACCAGCTCCTCGAGGCGCGCGCGCACGGGGCGGACGCGGCGCTCCTCATCGTCGCGGCGCTCGACGAGGGGACGCTTTGCCGGCTCCTCGCGCAGTGCGGCGAGCTCGGCCTCGCCGCGCTCGTCGAGGTGCACGACGAGCCGGAGGTCGAGGTCGCGCTCCGAGCGGGCGCGTCGACCATCGGCGTGAACAACCGCAACCTCGCGACCTTCGTCGTGGACCTCGCGGTGTCGGAGCGGCTCCTGCCGCTATTGCCAGCGTCCGTCCGCGGCGTCGCCGAGAGCGGCGTCCGCACGGCGCAGGACGCGCGGCGGCTCCGCCGCGCAGGCGCCGCGAACCTGCTCGTCGGCGAGGCGCTCGTGCGCGCTGCCGATCCGGGCGGGCTCCTGAGGGAGATGACCGCGTGACCGGCCGGCCGGATCTCGGAGCGGCCGCGAAGTCCGCCGTCCGGCCGCCGCGCCTCGACGGCGGCGACCTGTTCGACCGCGCCGCACCCGCGCGCGGCGTCCGCGTGAAGATCTGCGGCGTCACTCGCCTCGAGGACGCGCTCGCCGCCGCCCGCCTCGGCGCGGACGCCCTCGGCTTCAACTTCTGGCCGCGCTCGAAGCGGTTCGTCGCGCCGGAGGCGGCGGGCGCGATCGTCCGCCGGCTGCCGCCTGGGATCGCGACGTTCGGCGTGTTCGTCGACCCCACGCGCGACGAGGTGCTCGCCGCCATCGCGGCGTCGGGCGTGGGCGTCGCCCAGCTCCACGGCGACGAGTCGCCCGCGCTGTGCGTCTCGCTCCCGGTCCCGGTCGTGAAGGGAATCCGCGTCGCGAGCTCGCGCGCGCTCGCGCAGCTCGCGTCGTACGAGGTGCGCGCCTTCCTGCTCGACTCCGCGTCCGCGGGGTACGGTGGCAGCGGCGCGCTCTGCGACTGGTCGCTCGCCGCGGCGGTGGCGCGCGAGCTGCCGGTGCTGCTCGCGGGCGGGCTCTCGCCGGAGAACGTCGCCGAGGCGGTCCGGACGGTCCGGCCGCTCGGGGTGGACGTGGCGAGCGGCGTCGAGTCGGCGGCGGGGGTGAAGGACGTCGCGCGGATGGAAGCCTTCATCCGGGCCGCGAGGGAGGCTTCGAAATGACGACGGGATGGCCCGACGCGCGCGGGCGGTTCGGCGCGTACGGCGGGCGGTTCGTGCCGGAGACGCTCGTCCCGGCGCTCGACGAGCTCGAGGCGGCGTGGGTCGCCGCCCGCGAGGACGCGGTGTTCCAGCAGGAGCTCTACGAGCTCCTCACCCGCTACGCGGGGCGGGAGACGCCGCTCTCCGAGGCGCGCCGGATGGCGGCCGACGTCGGCGGCTGCCGCGTGCTCCTGAAGCGCGAGGACCTCTGTCACACCGGCGCGCACAAGATCAACAACACCCTCGGCCAGGTGCTGCTCGCGCGCAGGATGGGGAAGCGGCGGATCATCGCCGAGACCGGCGCGGGCCAGCACGGCGTCGCGACCGCGACGGCCGCGGCGCTCTTCGGCCTGCCGTGCGACGTCTACATGGGCGCGCTCGACGTCGAGCGGCAGGCGCTCAACGTCTTCCGCATGCAGCTCCTCGGCGCGCGCGTCATCCCGGTCGAGTCCGGGTCGCGCACGCTCAAGGACGCGATGAACGAGGCGCTGCGCGACTGGGTGACGAACGTCCGCGAGACGCACTACATCATCGGCTCCGTCGCCGGCCCGCACCCGTACCCCGCGATGGTCCGGGACTTCCAGTCGGTCATCGGCAAGGAGGCGCGGCGGCAGGTGCTCGAGATCGCCGGGCGGCTCCCGGACGCCGTCGTGGCCTGCGTCGGCGGCGGCTCGAACGCGATGGGGATCTTCAGCGCGTTCGTCCCCGACCCCCAGGTGAGGCTCGTCGCGGTCGAGGCGGCGGGGCACGGGCTCGCGACCGGAAGGCACGGCGCCTCGCTCGCGAAGGGAACGCCGGGCGTCCTCCACGGCTCGAAGAGCTACGTCCTCCAGGACGCGCACGGGCAGATCGCCGAGGCCCACTCGATCTCCGCCGGGCTCGACTACCCCGGCGTCGGGCCGGAGCTCTCGTACCTGAAGGACGCGGGGCGGCTCGAGCTCGTCCAGGCGACGGACGCCGAAGCGCTCGAGGCGTTCCGCTACCTCGCGCGCCTGGAGGGGATCATCCCGGCGCTCGAGACCGCGCACGCCGTCTCGGCCGCGCGGAAGCTCGCGCGCGGGCTCGGTCCGGACGGGCTCCTCGTCGTGAACGTGTCGGGCCGTGGCGACAAGGACGCCGACCAGGTTCGCCGGATGCTCGCCGCGACGGAGGCGCCGCCCAGGCGTCCGAGGCGAACCGCCGCCCGCCGGAGGACGACGCGATGAGCCGCCAGGTCCCGCAGGGTCGCACCGCGCGCGCCGCGCCCGCCGAGGCCGGCGGAGACCGCATCGCCGCGACGTTCGCGCGCTGCCGCGCCGCCGGCGAGGCGGCGCTCGTCACGTACGTGATGGCCGGTGACCCGGATCTCGCCACCGCCAAGGCGATGGCGGTGGCGTGCGCGGAGGGCGGCGCCGACCTCATCGAGCTCGGCATCCCCTTCTCGGACCCGATCGCGGACGGGCCGACGATCCAGCACGCCGCGGAGCGGGCGCTCGCGGCGGGCACCACGACGCGCGACGTCCTCGCGGTCGCGGCCCACCTCCGCGCGCGCTCCGACGTGCCGATCGCGCTCATGGGCTACCTGAACCCGATCCTCGCGCACGGCGTCGCGCGCTTCGCGAAGGACTGCGAGGCGGCGGGCGTGGACGCGCTCATCGTCCCGGACCTCCTCCCGGAGGAGGCGGGGGAGATCTCCCCGACGCTCGCGGCCCACGGCGTCCGGACGGTGTTCCTCCTCGCCCCCACGTCCGGCCCGGAGCGGATCGAGCAGGCTGCGCGCGCGGCGAGCGGCTTCCTCTACTTCGTGTCGGTGACGGGCGTGACCGGCGCACGCGCGGCGACGCCCGCGCCGATCGGACCGCAGCTCGCGGCGGTCCGGGCGCGGAGCCCGGTCCCGGTGGTCATCGGGTTCGGCGTGTCGACGCCCGCCCAGGCCCGGGCACTCGCGAAGCTCGCGGACGGGGTCGTGGTCGGGAGCGCGATCGTCCAGCGAATCGCGCAGCCCGGCACCCGCGCCGCGCGCGCCGCCCGCGTCCGGAAGTTCGTCGCGTCGCTCAAGAGGGCGCTGCGCCCGTAGTACTACTCGGTCACTGCTGCGCCGTAGCGAGAGCATCGGCGCTCGCAGCAGGCGTACGAAGTGACCGAGTAGTACCTAGGCGGCGCCTCGGCCGATCAGGCGAGGAGGCCCGCCGGGTGAATCACCTGGATGCCCTCGTCGCTCTTCTGCATGTGCGGGTGCGACAGCCAGCGGCAGACCGTGCAGAAGGTCCGCGCGCCTCTCGGGCCGACCCGGACCTGGAGGTCGCCGCCGCATAGGATGCAGCCGCCCTCCAGCGAGAAATCCTTGGTCTCCAGCTCCACTCCGCGCTCGGTCCTCATGCCCCCCAGGTAACACCTGCCCGGGCGTTGGCAAGCGGTGGCGACCCCGCCGGGCGGCGAAGCGGGGCTCGAGAACCAGTCGGGGGACCACTCGCTCCGCGCGGGCAGCCTCATAAGGCTGCCTGTGCTCGCCACGTTGGTCAGAGCACACGCCCGACGGCGCCCGCGATGACGCGGACCTGCTTCATGAGGCCCTCGAACTCGGGCGGCGTGAGCGACTGCTGGCCGTCCGAGAGCGCCTTGTCCGGGTGCGGGTGGACCTCGACGATGATGCCGTCCGCGCCCGCGGCGATCCCGGCGCGAGCCATCGCGGCGACGTGCGCGCGAAGTCCGATCCCGTGCGAGGGATCGACGATCACCGGGAGGTGCGTGAGCGCCTTCAGGACCGGCACCGCGTTCAGGTCGAGCGTGTTGCGGGTCATCGTCTCGAACGTGCGGATGCCGCGCTCGCACAGGGCCACCTGGTAGTTGCCGTGCGCGACGACGTACTCGGCCGCCATGAGCCACTCCTTCACGGTGGCGGAGGGGCCGCGCTTCAGGAGCACGGGCTTTCGTATCCGGCCGAGCTGCTTCAGGAGCGAGTAGTTCTGCATGTTGCGCGCGCCGATCTGGAGGACGTCGGCGTAGTCGGAGACCATCGGCAGGGTCTCCGCGTCCATCACCTCGGTCACGACTTTGAGGCCGGTCTCCTCGCGGGCGAGGGCGAGGAGCTTCAACCCCTCCTCGGCGAGCCCCTGGAACTCGTACGGGCTCGTGCGCGGCTTGAAGGCGCCGCCGCGGAGGAACCGGGCGCCCGCCGCCTTCACGGCGCGCGCGCACTCGAGGATCTGCTCGCGCGACTCGACGGAGCAGGGCCCCGCCATGATCGCGATCTCCTTGCCGCCGAGCGGGACGCCGCCCACGTCGAGGACCGTGTCCTCCTCCTTCACCTCGCGGGAGACGAGCTTGAACGGCTGCGAGACCCGGATCGCGTCCGCCACCCCCGGCATGGTCTCGAACTGCCCCGGGTCGAGGCCGCCCTTGTTCCCGGTCACCCCGATGGCGACGCGCTGCGCCCCCGGGATGGTGTGGGGCGCGAGCCCCATCGCGCGGATCTTCTCGACGACCGAGTCGATCTCGGCCTGCGTGGCGTGCGGCTTCATGACGACGAGCATCGGTTTCTCCCCGGGAAGACTCCGAGTCTTAGCCCTTCGCCGCCGGAGCGTCTAGGCGGGGGCCACTCGGCCAAGACCTCGGGTCCCCCCGCGCCCCCCGCTCGCGCCGGTGTCCCGGAATCCCGGGACGCGCCCGCCTGCACGTCCGCCCTGCACGCGCCCGTCGCCCTCCCTATGTTGCGAGCGGAGGGCATGCGGATGGTCGGCGTGCTGAGGGCGATCCGGAGGGTGGCGCGGCAGGTCGAGCGGATGGCGGGCGCGCTCGAGCTCCCCGGCGCCGAGAACCGCGTCGAGAAGCGAACGGACTTCCGGAACTGCCCGCGGCCCGTGCTCCTCCTCCACGGCTGGTTCAGCTCGCGCAGGACGTTCGACGTCCTCGAGCGGCGCCTCCGGCGCGACGGCTACGGCGTGTTCTCGCTCGACCTCGGCGGCGCGCGCGGCTCGTTCCTCGGGCGGGGCATCGACGACCTCGCCGACCTCGTGCGCGCGAAGGTAGAGCGGATCTACGCCCGCTACCCCGGACTCGGGCCGCTCACGATCGTCGGCCACTCGAAAGGCGGCCTCATCGCCGCGTATTACGTGAAGAAGCTCGGCGGCTGGCGCCGGACGCGCGCCGTCGTGACGCTCGGGACCCCGCACCGCGGGACCCCTCGCGCGTGGCTCGGGCTCCCGGTCGCACCGGTGGCCCGCAGCCTCGTGCAGATGATCCCCGGGAGCCCGTTCCTCGCCCGGCTCGAGGACGGTCCCTGGCCGGGCCAGGTCCGCCTCGTCTCCATCTGGTCGCGCGCCGACGGCGCGTCGCCCTACCCGTCGTGCCTCATCGACACGCACGGCCTGCCGCACCTCGCGAACGTGGAGGTGCCGGGCTGCGACCACCGCGCCTTCCTCGTGCGGAAGCGCACCTACGAGGTCATCCTCCGCGAGCTGCGCGCCGCCGAGGCGGAGGGGCCGGTCGTGAAGGGGCCGCTCACCGGCATGGCGGGCGGCCGCGCGAACGCCAGCCGGGGGACGACGCGCACGCACGAGACCGGCGCCGCGTAGGAGCGCTAGACTCGCGCCGTGCGCGACCGGCGGTGGGACTTCCTCTACGATCGGCAGCGGCAGCCGGTGAAGGAGTACGTCCTCGCGCGGTTCGCGCAGGAGCTCGGTACCGAGCTCGCTGGGTGGCCGCCGCCGTTCCTCGATTGGGTCTCGGACGAGCTGCGCGCGCGCTGGGCCGCTGGCGCGGCGGAGCGGCCGCGGGACGACGTCGTGCGGTTCGCGCTCGAGCTCGCGCGGCTCGACCTCCTGCGCGAGTTCGAGGAGGTCGAGCGGCGCCTCGGGGAGGAGAGCCACCGCCTGCAGTCCGCCGCCGAGGAGGCCGCGCTGCACCTCCTCGCCCGGTTCCTCACCGAGAAGTGCCTCGGCCTCAAGGAGCACGCGGAGTCGATGCGGCTCTCCCGCGAGGACCTCGCGGGAGCGCTTCACGATGTCGAGCGCCGGCTCTTCCGCGTCACGCTCGCGTGAGCTGCACCAGCACGCATACGAGGAGTCACAACTCAAGCCGCCCGGGCAGCAGTAGTTCCCGCAGTTCACCGGGTAGTCGCCGCCGCACGTCCCCGTGCGGCACACGTTCACGGCGCCGTATTCCTCGTCGCCGCAGTGCGCGTTCAGCATGCAGGTGAGGCCGGGGGCACAGAGCTTGTAGTCGCAAGACTCCTGCGCCTGCGCGTAGTCCATGCAGCAGTAGTTCCCGGCGCCAGCGGAGCCGTGCAGGCAAACGCCGGAGGTCGTCCCGCAGTACTTCCCGGAGGGACAGAACGACGCGTCGTCGGGGCACATCACCTCGCCCGGGCAGGCGACGGCGCCGGTCGGCTGGTAGCAGGCGTAGCCGCCGTCACAGTACCGGGCCGACTTGTTCTTGAGGCACTTCGTCCCGCCGGGACACGTGGCGGCGACGTCGGGCGGGCACAGGTCGGGATCCGGCGTGGGGCTGCAGCAGAGGTTTCCCGTGCAGCCGGTCGCCCCGCCCGGGTTCGCGACGCACGACGAGCCCGACGCGCAGCAGCCGGCCCCGCACTCGACGCCGCCGCCCGTGCACCCGAGGCAGCAGAT
>WNGA01000590.1_pt1 | contig 54816 bp, 47 predicted proteins | sample 5400061 | NCBI WGS metagenome assembly WNGA01 (sample SAMN13153366, study PRJNA577476) | soil metagenome | isolation source: 100 cm soil or saprolite under grassland replicate 2 | place: USA:California | collected 2016-06-15
CAGATCGCCTATCAGGTCGAGTTCGACGACGCCGGCGCCCTGGCCAACCGCTTCATGCCGCTCACCAAGGAGGATCTGTCCGGCCTGGCGGCGTACGAGATCGCCCTGCGGCCGTGCGTGGATGGCACAACCCTCGGTCCCGTGACCGGGCGGGCGCTGCCGCTACCAGAGCCCACGACGGACGGTGCCGAGCTGGCCCGCCTCAGCCAAGAGCGTTTCGGAATCCCACGGGCGGACGTCGAAGCCGCCCTTCGGGCCCGCATCGAGCCACCAGCCCGTGGTGGTACACGGTTCGGACGATCATCGCGGGAGGCATCGGTATGACCACGACCGTTGTCCTCGGTGTTGTGTTCGGCGTTGACTTCGCTGCTTTGCTGGCGGTGCCCCTGGCCTCGGCGAATGACTGCTTAACGCCAACGACATGCCACACCTCCAACGGAGGTATGTCATGACAGCTTCACCTCGGCCCCCCGGCGGCCAGGTGCCGACGCATAAGCACCTGCTGCAGATCTCTTCTTCTCTTCGCTTCCCTCTGAGCGGAGCCGGGTCGCCAGTCGGTCACGAGTGCTACGACGTTTGGTGTCCTGGCGCGTCCTGGTGCCCCTGGAGCGCCGGATAGGTGGCGCTGGGCGAGGTTCCACGCGTCAAGCCTTTTCCCTCGACAGCGTTGGCCAACGGCTCATCGCCCACGGGCAACATGCCGATGGACAGCCGCTTCGGGTGCGTCGACCTGGCACGCCCGGTGATCGCACTTTGAAGCACGCGCTGGCTGTTTCGGATCTCTTCGTGGGCCTGGTAGTGCTGGCCCGCAGTAGCGGGTTCGTAGTGGCGGAGTTCGCCACCGAACCGGCCTGCTGGTGGCCCAACGGTCTCGGCGGATTCGTCAAGCCGGACGCCTATGTGTGCCTGACGCTCGGGGACGTAGTAGATCATTGGTGGGCGGAGCAAGATCAGGCAACTGAAGCCCTACCAACGCTCCGCCGCAAGCTGGAGACCTACCTCGACTTTGTTGGTCGCGGCCAGCTCGGGCCTGGCGGCATCACGCCCAGGGTGCTGGTGTCGACCATTTCAGAGCGAAGGCGCGAGGCCATAGCCGGCGTGGTGAGCCGGCTTCCACCGCCGGCCGACAAACTGTTCGCGGTCACGGTGTTTGACCAGGCCACTCAGTACATCGCCACAGTATTGCGCGAATGACAAGAAGCGGGGAATGTTGCATATTCCACACCATCTTTTGAGCATACTTCAAAACATTTTAATGCTAGCGATTATACAATCACAATAGTAAGCAGGAGGGCAACGCAGCGACACGTGTAGTTAGCACTTTCAAAGCGCGTTATTGCTTTGCCGCCCGTAACGCCGCTTGAGCTAGCAAGCTAGCGTCAGTCCAACATTGCGGCCAAGCATTATTTATAGCCCTGAAGGTGGCGGTCACATTCACATTTGCTGACCGCAGAGACACTTCACGGACAATCACTTACCCACCTTTATGAACGATTGCATAACAAACTAAGGAGGTGAAACATCATGACCAACGTATCCGTCACAGTGCCAGACGACCTTATCTTACAACTACGCACACTCATACCCAAGCGCCGAATGACCTACGGTCAAGCGCGCATCATTGCCCAGCAGCAGGCACTACGGTTAAGAAAGCTACTTGGCATCACCTTGACCAGGTTGCCCCTGGACTGGGTTGAACGCATTCCGGGCGTCAGCGTTGAACTACTGAAAGCCCACGAAATGGAGAAGCTAACCAAGAGTCCGGATGCCAGTGGAGCCACCGATGTCAGAAAAGACGGCAGCTACCGGATCTACATCAACAACCGCAACAGCATTACCCATTGCCGGTTTACCCTTACCCACGAGCTGTACCACGTGATTACTGGGCCATACGTGCACGACATCTACACCGACTTCGGCCACGGCGACCAAGAACTGCACGACCGCCGAGTCGAGCACGTGGCCGATCATTTCGCCGCCAACCTGCTAATGCCAAGCAGCTTGGTCAAGAAAGCCTGGGCCTACGGCATTCAGGCCATGCCTGACCTCGCGGCGCGCTTTGACGTATCCGAAGAGGCCATGCGGATTCGGCTCTGCACCATTGGTCTTATTGACAACGGGCTCACCAAACGCATGTTTTACCGGAAATCGCAGGCCTTGTGGGCGGGAGTCTAACAGAGAGGAGGTTCACTGTGACAACAGGAATTACAACACAAGGAATAACACAGATCTGCTTCCGGTCCCGGAAGCGCGAGCTGCGCGCTATACACGATTGGTTTCGACCACGCACGCTGATGTCACGGAATCTGCGATTGTTCCGGCGGGTAGCGCTGCCGGCGCACGCTGACGACTTCCCGTATGAGCCGAGCCGCCCGCGCCATCTAGCAGGCGTAAACCTTACTGACGCCGAGGTTGAAGAGTTCAAAGCCATCTACGAACGGACCACAGGCAAGGAGATCAGCCTTGCCACAGCGCGGGAGATGGCAACGAAGTTGATGACCTATGTACATGCCTTGGTTAGACCGCGAGTTAGCCGTAAGCAGGAACAAGCCTGATGCAGGTAACAAGGAGGCGAGAACACCTTCGGTACGTACTCTACGCACGAAAGTCGTCAGAGGACAAAGACCGACAAGTGCAGTCGATTGACGATCAACTGAAATGGGCGCGCGGACTCGGCCTCAATATCGTCAAGGTATGGGAAGAAGAACGCTCAGCCAAGAGGCCAGGTAACAGGCCCCGCTTTGACGAGATGGTGCAGTTCATCGAGCAGGGCTACGCAGACGGCATCATCTCCTGGCAAGTCAACCGGCTATCGCGCAATCCCGTGGAGAGCGCCAAACTCCAGTGGCTACTACAGGAGATTGTAATCCAGTCCATCGTCACTCACGAACGCGAATACCTTCCGAGTGACAACGCCATACTCTTTAGTATTGAGTCGGGAATGGCCAACCAATACATCCTTGAACTTCGCGCTAACTCACGTCGCGGTGTCTTGAGCAAGGTTAGCAAGGGCTGGTTCCCAGGGATGGCTCCACATGGCTATCTCAACGACAAGTCTGCTGAACGCGGCGACCGGACCATCTTGGACGATCCAGAGCGATGGACATATGTGCGGCGCATGTGGGACTTGATGCTCACAGGTAACTACAACCCGCGGCAGATACGTCGGATCGTCACCGCCGAAGGTTTCCGCACCCGACCAACGAAAAGGAAACCCTCGGGCGTCATTACGACGGCAGCGATGTACAAGCTGTTCACCAACATCTTCTACACGGGCATGTTCGAGTTCATGGGAGAAGCCCACCAGGGCAAGCACAAGCGCATGGTCACGCTGAGCGAGTACCAGCGTGTGCAGCAACTGCTAGGCGCAAAGGGACGACCGCGCCCACAGTCGCGTGAGTTCTCTTACACCGGACTCATCCGCTGCGGTGAATGCGGTTGCCTTGTGACAGCGGAAACGAAGATCAAGTACCTCAAGTCGACTGGTAGCACGAGGGCGTACACCTACTACCGCTGCACAAAACAGAAACAATTCCCCTGCTCCCAGCGCACGATTCGGTTGGAAGACCTCGAAGCACAGATCGTCCGCGTCCTCACCAGCCTAACTATCCTGCCGGAGTTTAAAGACTGGGCGCTCAAAGTGCTCGCCCGCGAGAGCAAGGTCGAGCTGAACTATCGGGCTGACAAGCACAGGCAGCTTGCCCGTGTCGTTGAGGACTACGAACAAGAGCTGTACGACGTTAACAAGACGTACACACGCGGCAATCTTGATGACGATTTCTATCTTGCCGAGAAGCAGTCCCTCCGAGCCAAGATACTGACCGCCAAGCAGGAACTGGAAGACAGCCGCACTGACGCTGACAAGTGGCTGACACTCAGTGAAAACGTCTTCCTCTTCGCCAGCCACGCCGCCGAGACATTCGCAAATGGCGACATTCGCACCCGGCGTGAGCTGTTCAGCGCGCTTGGCGGTCGGTTTACCCTCACGAACGGCGTGGTGACCTACGAGGAAGCACGCTGGTTCCAACGGCTATCTGAAGAATCATCACAATTACAACGTCAAATCGAAGCTGTTAGAACTAGCAAAATCGGCAATCTACACCTTGAGATTGCCGAAATTGCTGCAATTTTGCGAAATTGGCTCCGTCTCGTACAGGAAATTAGAACGCTCGTAACAGAGGCGGCTAGCGAATCCGGCTATCTTCGTATTCCCCGCCTCGAAGATCCCCACAAAGACAACCCTCTGCACTTCCTGTACGGCTCAACCGAGGAGGCCCCATGCAGTGCCGAGTAAGGAACCAACCGAATCCGCTGTTGAGTGGGGCCGACGTCAAGCAGAGACTGCTCCCCCATGGTCAGATGCCAAATGGCGTCGTATTTGCGCCATCCTGCGTATCAACTTGGCAGATACGCCAGCGCAGTCCGCCACGAACAGTCGTCAGGCCGACGCTGAGCGCTGGCCTGACGCGGGAGAAGATAGCTGACTTGTACCTACGTTCGTTCTGCCGGCACCGGCTCAAAGGTTCGGTTCCATTGGCGGATGGTGGACACCGCCGCTTCACGAGCGGCAGTAGCCGAGCGTGGAATCTGCGGCTTTCTCCCCAGGCTGTTCATACGGTAGTCGTAGTACAGCGCTCGGAACATACCCAGATCCGAGCCGCGCCCGCCGTGCTCATACTGGCGAAGCTCGCTCAACACCAGCTCGTTCATCTCGCTTCGGGTCATAGTGCCCCTCCCTCGTTCGTCCAGCTTTGGTTTTATTATACGTCTACTGTGGACAGAGGGTTGGTACCTAAACGCTACCTTTGCGCCGATTTAATCCTCGCGCCACACCAGCTCCAGCCGATCCTCGCTCCAGGGCCGCCCGCGCCCGCCTGGGTGCACCAGCACGCATACCAGCGCTTCCTTGATGTAGGCCCGCTTCTCGGCCAGCGTCAGCCCTGGCCAATCCGTCCGCAAGCCCGGTGGCTTGCCTACGGCGCTGTAGCGACGCGCCAGCCACTGTTCCCGTTCCGAGGCCAACTCTTGTTCCTCTCGCTCCAGCTCGGGTACCAAGGCGAAATACCGGGCGCTGGAGATCCGCTGGGGTCGAGCGCGCCAGGCTCCGGTGAGATCGGCAATGTTGGTCCTCACCTGGATCAGTTCTGCTTCGCGCGGCCATGCCTCGGGCGCCACCTCAGCCTGACGCCGCTGCGCCTCCAGTTCGATCCTAGCAATAACGGCCTGCTCGACCCACTCATCGGTCTTTGGACCGTAGATCGACAGCCCGCCGCAGCCGCCTTCTTTCTTGAGCCGACAGCTGTAGGTGAAGTCGTCCGGGTATGTTGCGCGCGAGGCCATGGTCTTCACGCCCTTGAGCGGCCTACCGCACTCTGGCTTGCCACATCGCACGACGCTCGTCAGCAAATATTTCCGGGTGTTGAAATCGTAACTATGGTTGGCGTGCTTGCCGACAATTGCCGAGACAGCCTCCCACTCGTCTACCGCGAGAATCGGCTCCCACTGCCCGATGACTGGCTCGCCGCTGGGCTTACGCACAATCTCCCAGTCCCGGAAGTTCTTGCCCGTCTCCTCGCTGATGCCATTTACGAGGCGGGCACGGTAGCCGCACAGCCTGGGATTGCGCAGCACACCAATGAGCGTTGCCCGTACCCACGTCCGTCCAGTCGGCGTAACCACACCGTGCGCTTTCCATTCAGCAAGGACAGCATTCAATGGGGTACCGGCAATGAGGCGACGCACCCCGGCTCGAATGACTTCCGCCTCGGCCAGGTTCAGGCTCCGCTTGTCTGCCATCCAGCCGAAGGGACGTTTGCTGCCAGCCGGAATACCAGCTTGCTGGAGCGCCAAGTGTTTCCGGTGCACGCGGCGGGCGGTATCGGCCGACTGTTTGTTGTTGGTCGCGACTACGATGCGTGCCACGGTGCGGCCGTTGTCCGTCAGCAGATCGAGCGTGCCAGTAATGTCGATAATCGGCCGATCGAAGTGCTGCACCACTTCAATGCAGTCTTCCAAATGCCGGTTGTCCCGGGTCAGACGGTCGATGTCGTAGACGATCAGACCGTCGAGGCGCTGGCCGTCCGGCGTCAACCCACGCTTCAGGTCGTCCAAGGCACCTTCAAACACGGGCCGAATCACCCGATAGACAGTACGGCCGTCGGGCAGCGTTACCCGTCGCCGCTTGTAGGCACTGGTGTCCGGCTCCTCGTAGGTGTAAGCGTACTGGCCTTTACGGTGCTCGACGTATCCCCGACAGTCTTTCTCTTGCTCGTCTCGACCCTTAATGTCACGGCCGGTCATGTAGCCCTTCGCTTGCTGCGACTCCTGGGCCGTATCCGCCTCGTACGACAGCCGGACCAGGCCGGCGAAGTGCATGTCCTCAAGGTCGTCCCAGTGCGCCCGCTCGATCAGTTGGCTGCCCATGGGGATAATCTTACCTTCGGATCGCTGGAGCGAGTTGTTGTTCGGGTCGGACCGGGTACCGGTGAGGGGGCGAACCGGCCCGAGCACGAACAGCTGCACGCCGCCGAGCCGGTACACCGCGCCGGCTGTTGCCGCCCGTACCGGCACCCCCTCGGCGGCGGCGCCGGCGAGCACGGCATCCCGCCCGGCCGCCGGCTCCGGGTGCCCTGTCGTCACCACCTCAGCCACCGAGCGCCCACGGAAGACGCCGGCGAAGCCACCGACGTGATCGGCATGGAAGTGTGTGATCAGGAGCAGGTTCACGTGCCGTACACCCAACCCGCGTAAGCAGCGGTCGGTGGCCGCCGGGTCAGGCCCGGCATCGACCACCGCTGCCTGGTCGGGGCCGACCGGGAGGACCACCGCATCCCCCTGACCAACATCGCAGGCGACGACGAACCAGCCAGGCGGCGGCCAGCCGCTGGCCACCACCCGGACCGGCAGTACGCCCACGACGGTGGCCACGGCGGCCACCGCGACGAGGCGGCGCACGACGGGCCGGCGCCCGGCGACCAGCACCACGGCCAGCAGCGCCGCCAGCAGCATGCCGCCCACCACTCCCGCCGGCCACGGCGCGACGCCGGCCGGGGCGTCCGCACCGTACCGAGCGACCAAGACCAGCCACCACGCCGGCCAGCCCGCTAACCAGGCGACCCACTCGGCGGCGGCGGGCCAGCAGGCCGACAGCAGCGCCGCCGCCACACCAAGGACGGTGGCCGGCGCCACCGCGGGTACGGCGACCAGGTTCGCCGGGATCGCCGCCAGGCCAACCGTGCCCGAGATGGCCGCGATAACCGGGGCGCAGGCGACCTGAGCAGCGGCCGGGATCGCCAACGACTCCGCCAAGCCGGCCGGCACGCCCCGCTCGCGCAGCGCGTCGCGCCAGCCGGGCGCGATGAGCAGCAGGCCAGCCGTTGCCAGTACCGACAATGCGAACCCGGCGTCTGCGGCGAGCTGCGGGTCGACCATGACCAGCACGGCGGCGGACGCCGCGAGCGCGGGCACTGCCGCGCGGGGGCGGCCCAACGCCAGGGCCACGAGCCCGAGCCCACCCATCGCGGCCGCGCGCAGCACGCTCGGCGAAGGGCGAACCAGGATGACGAAGCCGACCAGCGCGAGCGCGCACAGCAGCGCCGCCAGCCGCGGGCCGGCCCGAGCCCAGCGGGTGACCAGCAGCACGAACCCGATGACGATCGCCACGTTGGAGCCGCTCACGGCAACCAAATGAGTCATGCCGGTCGTGGTGAAGTCGTCGGCCACGGCCGGCTCCAGACGGCTGGTGTCGCCGACAACGAGGCCGGGCAGCAGGCCGCCGGGCTCCGCTGGGAGCGGCTCGCAGGCGCGCTGGAGCCCGGCCCGCAACCGGCCCGCCGCTCGCTGTGCCCACGGCGGCTCGCCGATCTCGAGCGGCGCGTGCGACGCTGACAAGACCGCGGCGCGCAGGTCGCCCCGGCGTGGCGGCCCGAGCCGCCCGACCGTCGTGACCCGCTGGCCGGGCAGGAGCGTGCGCCAGGCCCGGTCGCTGGCAAGTACGAGCACCCGGGCCGACAGCCGGGCGGACCCGGAGTCGTGGCGCAGGCCCATCAGCTCGGCGGGTACGGCGTATGTGGCCGGCCGGCCCGCGCTGCCTCGCAGCGGATGCGGATCGTCGGTGACGACAAGGTCGACGGTAACCGTGGCGCGGTCACGAGCCAGGCCGGCGAGCGGCTCGGCCTCGCGGGTGGCGACCCGGGCAGCTGTGCTCGCCGCGCCGCAGACCACGCCGAGCAGTAGCCCGACCGGCAGCCACCCGCCTGGCAGCCGGCGACCACGCCGCCACCCGGCCGGGTGCGCGGCCCCACCCGCCGGGAGCCCTACCGCGAGCGCCGCCCGACCGGCCGCGAATGCCGCCCCACCCGCCGCGAGCGCCGCACAGGCGGCGACCACCACGCCGCACCCGGCTGTGAGGTAGAGCCCGCCGAGCGCGGCGAGCCAGCACGCGACAGCGGGCCCCGCCAACCGTAGGTCCGGCCAGGCGCCCGTCATACCGTCACCAGGCCCTTGAGCTGTTCGAACGTGGCGTCGCCCACTCCCGGGACCTGTCGCAGCTCAGCGACCGACCGGAAGCCGCCGTGCTTGGTGCGGTAGTCGATGATGCGCGCGGCGAGGACCGGACCGACGCCCGGCAGTGCGTCCAGCTGCGCCAGCGTGGCCGTGTTCAGGTTGACCGGACCGCCCGGCGGCGCCGCTCCACCGGCGTCTCCGGGCGGCGGCGTGCCGCCGATGACGATCAGCTCGCCGTCGGTGAGCTTGCGGGCGAGGTTCACATAGGACAGGTCGGTGCCGGGCAGCACTCCCCCAGCCGCCTCGATGGCGTCGGCGACCCGGGACCCGGCGGGTAGCCGGACCAGGCCCGGGCGGACCACCCGGCCGGCGACCGCTACCACGATGACCGTCGATGCCTCTGAGGCGGGCGGCCCGGTGGGTCGGGTGACTGCCGGGACCGCCTCGATGCGCGGCCGGGACCACCAGGCGAGCGTCGCGGCGACCGTGACGACCACCACGGCTACCACAGCCAGCGCCCGGATCCCGCGACGGCGCGGATCCAGAGCGGACGACAGTGCCCCGCCCGGCGGGGCCGGCGTCAGGCCCAGCGAGGCCCGCCCATCAACCGGCGACAGGCCCGGCGAGGTCGGCCCAAGGCCCGGCGAGGCCGGCGACAGGCCCGGCGAGGCCGGCCCAAGACCCGGCGAGGCCGGCCCATCGACCTGCGGCAGCCCTACGACGCGGATGAACCGGCTCCGCACCTCGGCATCCGGCTCGCCGTCGCCCGGCTCACCCGCGTCGTCAGCCGCACTCCTGAAGACCCGCATGCGGCGACGCTAGACAGCCGGTACCGGTCGCCGCACCACCCAACTTCGCGCCTGTGGACAGCGAGGGGCGGTGCCGCCCGGCGCAGCAAAGCACGGAGCGCTGGGACTGTGCGGCGTGGTGGCTGCGGGACGGCCCTGAGTCTGCGGGGTGGGTGGAGCATGTGGACGGTGCGGGTGACGAACCGCCGTCAGGTCGGGATGACAGGGCCGGGTTGGACGCCCAGGACGGACCACTCCGGCGACCCCGGTACGTCCCAGGGGATCTCTTCGGAGCGGTGGAAGTCGACGCCCATGACCGTCCATCGTGGACCTTGGGTAGCCAGCCTTCGGCGGAACGAGCACCAGTCATGGGTCGCAGCCGGCGACCAGGCCAGCTCGGCGATGGCCGGCAGCCGGGGAAACGCCAGGTAGTCCAGGTCCGAGCTGGAACGGACGGTCTCCGTCCATAGTGGTGCCTCGACGCCGAGTACGGCGGCCGGGTCCACCCCGGCGAGGAAGTCTCCCGGATCCCAGTCATACGCCTCACGGACGCTGGTCGGCCCGGCCCACGTCAGGCCCAGCGGCGAGTCGGCGTCGTACTTCTGGTCCAGGTAGGTCTTGTCGGCCGGCGAGAGCACCACTGGGTTGCCCTGCCGGGCGGCCGCCGCGACCGACGGGTCGACCGGCGTGGTGGCCCAGTACTGCAGGATGGTCGACGGCAACAGTCTCGCCTGGGCGATCTGGTGCCAGCCGACGACCGTCTTGCCGTGCGAGGCGACGATGCGCTGCACCCGTTCCATGAACATGACGTAGTCGGCAAGGCTGGTCGCGTCGGCCTCGTCGCCGCCGACATGCAGGTACGGACCCGGGGTCAGCGCGGCCAGCTCGCCGATGACGTTGTCCACAAAGGTGTACGTCAGCTCGCGGTCGACACAGAGCGAGCTGAACCCGACCTCGATACCCGTGTACGGCAAGGCCGCCCGACCGTCCCGGTTCAGCTCGGGGTAGGCGGTGAGCGCCGAGTTGACGTGCCCGGGCATGTCTATCTCGGGCACGACCGTGATGTACCGCGCCCGGGCGTAGTCCACGATCCGCCGGTACTCGTCCTTCGTGTAGCAACCACCGGGGCCGCCGTCCACCTGCGTGCAGCCGCCGGCCTCGGTCAGCCGCGGCCAACGGTCGATCGCGATGCGCCAGCCCTGGTCGTCGGTCAGGTGCAGGTGCAGGTGGTTCACCTTGTACCGGGATACGAGGTCGACGTAGCGCTCGACAGCCGGCACGGGAACGAAATGGCGAGCCACGTCGAGCATCGCCCCGCGGTAGGAGAACCGCGGCCAGTCAACGATGCGACCACCCGGCACCAGCCACGGACCAGGCTCCACGGTCGCGCTCTCCACGGCCGGCGGCAGGAGCTGGCGCAGCGTCTGCACGCCGGCGAACAGACCGGCCGGGCGCACCGCCCGCAGCACCACGGCCGACGGGGTCACGTCGAGCTGGTACCCCTGCGCGCCCACCCGCCGGTCGGCACCGGCGAGGAGCAACGAGATGCCTTCATCCGTTGCGGCTTCGCGGGCGTCGGCCACCGGGAAGGGGTACCCGGTGGCGCGGCGCAGCATGGCGGCGAGATACGAGCAGACGGCCTCAGCGCCGGGCGAGGCATAGATTCTGGTCGATGGACGGAGTGCGTAGACGACCCCGTCGGCCGGTGCGACGGTTGCCGGCGCGGGCACGACGTCTCGCATCGAGACGGTCGACCCGACCTCCGTCGCGACCCGTGCGACCGCCCGGCCAGCCACTGCGGTCATGAGCGCCGCCGAAGCCGCGGGGTACCGGTTCCCATCGGCCCTCCGCCAACCGTGCGGCTCGCCGCACTGTTAAGAAACCTTACCGTAGTAGCGGATAGACTAATATCTCTTCCCCGCGGACACAACACCCCTGGGGGTCAGATGTGGCGGTACACCACGACGCAGGCGAGACCTGGCCCCACGTGGGCGCCAACGGCCGCGCCTACCTCGGTCAGGTAGCTCGCGCGCAACCGCTCTCCAAGCCGGTTGGCCAACGCGTCGGCGAGACCGGCCGCCCGCTCGGCGGCGGCAAGGTGGTGCACCGCAACGTCCACATCGGACTGACCGGCCGCCTCGACGGCCAGGTCCACCAGGCGGGCCAGGGCACGGCTGGCGGTGCGGACCTTGTCACGTACCACGATGACGCCTTCGTTGACCCACAGGATCGGCTTGACGGCGAGCGCCGTGCCGAGCAAGGCCGACGCGGCTCCGATGCGGCCGCCCCGGCGCAGGAACTCCAGCGTGTCGACGTAGAACAGCGTGGTGGTGCGGTCGATCGCGGCGAGCGCTTTCTCGCGTACTCCCGAAAGGTCCGCGCCTTGCGCGGCGGCCGCGGCGGCGACGACGGCCGGGAACCCCAGACCCATTCCGGTTGATCGCGAGTCGATCACCGCGACCCGGTCGCCGAAGTCGCGGGCGGCCAGCACGGCGCTTTCGTACGTGCCGGACAGCTGCGCGGACAGGTGCACCGAGACGACGCCGGAGGCACCCGCCTCGAACAACCCGCGGTACGCCTTGCCGAGCTCAGCCGGCGCCGGCCGGGACGTCGTCACCGCGACCCGCCGGCTCAGTGCCACCGCGACGTCGGACGGCGTGACCTCGATCCCCTCGCGCCCTTCATCGCCGGAGATCACCACGGTCAACGGCACCACGGTGATCCCGTGTGCGGCCACCAGCGCGTCAGGCAGGTACGCCGTCGAGTCGGTGACCACCGTGATGTGGCCGGGCGAACCTGCCATGGCGGCACGGTAGCGGAAATGCGCTCGGTTTGGCGCGGGTATGGCGCCGAGGGCCCTCAGGCGCGACGCGCCTCGGTGACCTCGAACGGTATGCCCTGCTGGCAGGTTGTCATGAGGCTCGGGTTGGGCTTGCCGCGGACGGTGATCCAGGCGCCCGCCTGGACGACCTGGCGGTCACCGCCGATGAGCTGGTACGTGCCCTCTGCGGTCGTCATGATCATGCAGCCCGCCTCGACGCCCTGCTCGACCCGCCCGGTGAGGGTCTTCTCGCCAGCGGGGATCGACTTGCCCGGCGGCGACGGCGTGGCCCGCCACGAGGGCGGCAGCGAACCGCCCGGAGCGCCGTTGTCTGATGGAGTCGATGGCACGCTGCCTCCAGGCTGGGCCGTGCCGCCGGTGCCTCGGGCACAACCGGCGGTGACGAGGCCGGTGACGAGCGCGGCGAGCAGCGCGGCGATGGCGACGAAACGACGGGTACCCATGTCTCTTCGGACGCTACCGCGGCCGGAACGGTTCCGTCGAGACGGAGCGGGCTTATCCGACATTATGCGCACTGAGCTGCCAACCGCGCACCGCGTCGAAGGTGAGCTCGGTCCAGTGACAGTTGGCGAGAACCCGCAGTGTCCTGGCCACCGTGCCCGGCCAGTCGAGCAGCTGGGCGGCGCCGTGCCGGGCGGAGCCGCCGTGCGTCGCGATCACGATGGTGCCGCCGGGCGCCCCGTCGACGGCGTCCTGGAGCGCGGCGCCGACCCGTTTGGCGAACTCGTCCAGGTCTTCCACGCCGGCCCCACCGACCGGCCGGCCGGCGCGCCACCGTGCGTACTCCTGCGGCCAGCGCGCCGCGATCTCCGCGAGGCTGTGTCCCTGCCACTCGCCGTAGCAGCGCTCCCGTAGCCGGGCATCGACGGTGATGTCAAGCCCGGTCAGCGCGGCCAGCTCAGCGGCCGTGTCGAGGGCCCGCCGCAGATCGCTTGCGACCAGCAGATCCGGCTTGAGGGCGGCCAGCTTGGGCGCCGCGGCGGCGGCCTGGGCGCGGCCGGTATCGGAGAGCTCGACGTCGAGGTGTCCCTGGACCCGCTCGGCGGCGTTCCAGGCCGTCTGGCCGTGCCGCCACAGCAGCAGCCTCGTCATGCTGTGTCTCCGGTTCGCTCCGCGGGGCGCGTTGGTGCGACTGCGACCAGTCCGGCTCGCGGGCTTCGCCGGGCGACCCGGACCAGTCGTTCCCTCGTCGCTTCGCTCCTCAGTCCAGACGCCGCCGCGCCCCGCTCCGCTCACTGGCCGACCAGGTCGCGGTCTTCGAAGGGGATGGCCGGGCAATCCTTCCACAGCCGGTCCAGACCGTAGTACTCGCGCTCCTCGCTGTGCTGGACATGGACCACCACGTCGACATAGTCGAGCAGGACCCACCGCCCGGCGCGTTCGCCCTCCCGGCGGACCGGTTTCGCCTTCTCCGGCAGGCCGAGCAGGCGCTCCTCGATCGCGTCGACGATCGCCAAGACCTGCCGCTCGTTGGGCGCCGACGCGATGAGGAACGCGTCGGTGATCACCAGCTGGTCGGCGACGTCCAGGATGACGATGTCGTGCGCCTTCTTGTCGGCGGCCGCCTGGGCGGCGGTCAGCGCCAGCTCGCGCGCGCGCTCGGTGAGGGGCACCGCACTTCCTTCCTCGGTTCGGATGCTCGCCACCCAGCGTCTCACGTCGAGCGCGAGGGCGCCGACGAGCTCGCGCGTGTTATGCCCTCGTTCCGGTACAGATGACGCTTCGTGATGTACTGCACCACGCCATCGGGCACCAGGTACCAGACCGGCTTACCGGCGGCGACCCGCTCCCGGCAGTCGGTGGACGAGATCGCCATAGCGGGCACCTGGACCAGGCTGACCGTGTCTGCCGGCAGATGCGCGTCGGACAGCTCGAAACCGGGTCTGGTCACGCCGACGAAGTGGGCCAGGCCGAAGACCTCGTGCGCGTCCTTCCAGGACAGGATGCGGGCGAGCGCGTCGGCGCCGGTGATGAAGTACAGGTCGGCGTCCGGCCCGTACACCTTCCGCAGGTCGCGCAGCGTGTCCACGGTGTACGTCGGCCCTTCGCGCTCGATGTCGACCCGGCTGACGGTGAACCGCGGGTTCGAGGCGGTTGCGATGACCGTCATCAGGTACCGATCTTCGGCCGGGCTCACCGCGACGTCGCCCTTCTGCCACGGCTGGCCGGTCGGCACGAACACGACCTCGTCAAGGCCGAACCGGTCGGCGACCTCGCTGGCCGCGACCAGGTGTCCGTGGTGGATCGGGTCGAAGGTGCCGCCCATGATGCCGATCCGCCGCCGTGGCGCCCCCACCGGCGCATCCTAGCTGATCAAGGTCCCGGGAACCGCTCGCGGGCGGCCAGCGCGCGGCGCAGGTCGTCGGTACGGTCCACGACCACCCGACGAAGGGCCGGGTGCGGGCCGTCGCGCTCCAGCAACCGCCGCGCCAGCGCCAAGGTGTCCGGCTCCACGGCGTACTGCGGATAGGCGGCTGTTGCGAGCTGCCAGAACACTTGAGGCGTGCGGCGGGCGGCCACCTCCGGCATCTCGGCGAAGTAACGCTCCACATAGGACCGGGTCAGCTCGGTCTGCTCCGGCTGCCAGAACCCGTCGGCGGCCGCCACGACCAGCCGGTTGGACAGCCGGGCATCGCGGGTCACCGCCTGCCAGGCCGCGGCCTTGGCGGCCGGATCGGGCAGTGCCGCTCGGCATCGGGCCGCCTGTTCGGCACCCTGGGCGCTGCGGTCGCGCTCGGCTTCCGCGCCGATGTCGTCGGCGCCGGCGGCGCCCAACACGACGAGCCGGTGCAGCACGGTCCATCGCAGGTCGGCATCCATCGCCAGGCCATCGGGCAACGCCCGTTCGGCGAGCCAGTCGCGCAGCGTCGCCGCCTCGCGCGCTCCGGCGCAACGCGCGAACCCCCGCGCCGCCGCCAGCTGCAGCCCGGTGCCCGCGGGCGCTTCCGCGAGCGTACGCCCGCAGGCCGCCGCCAACCGGGCCAGCGCCGGCGGTTGGGCGCGCGGTGCGAGAAAATGAGGTACGGCAACGGATCGCGCGTAGTCGAGTGTCGCCGCGAAGATGCCGACGTCGGGCTCGACCGGTAGCGCGGAGGCGACCAGCTCGACGAACCCGATTGCCGGCAGCTCGGCGTCCCGGGTGGCGTCCCACACCGCACACCAGAGCCCGGCTCGCGCCATCGGGTCGGCCACCGCCGGCAGCAGGTCGGGCAGGCCTGCCAGGTCGGTCTCTGGCAGGCGTACCTTGGCGTAGGTCAGGTCGCCGTCGTTGACCAGCAGCACATCGGCGGCCGGCTGCCCGGTCAGCTCGGGCACGGGCGTACGTCCATTGTCGACGGACGGGTCCAGCTCGACCTCCAGGCTTGCCCTGCGCACCACCGTCGCGCCGGGCCGCCGGTCGTAGCAGCCGAGCACCAAACGATGCGGCCGCAGCACCCCCGCGGGTCCACTCTGGACGATGGCGACCTCGGCATACGCGCCCGCCCCGTCGAGCTTCACGACCGGGCGCAGCGTGTTGACCTGCGCCTCGCGCAGCCACAGCCTCGACCACTCCACCAGGTCGCGAACGCTGGCCAGCTCAAGCGCGGCGAGCAGGTCGGCCAGGGTCGCGTTGTCGAAGCGGTGGGTGGCAAAGTACGCCCGCAGCCCGCCGAGGAAGGCCTCGTCGCCCAGCCACGCCACGAGCTGGCGCAGCACGGAGGCGCCCTTGGAGTACGAGATCCCGTCGAAGTTCAACAGCGCCGTGGCCGTGTCGGCGACCTCCTCGGGCGCGACCGCATGCGTTGACGGGCGCTGGTCCGCGGCGTACCCCCGGGTCTTGCGCTCCAGCGCGAACCTGACCCAGGTGCTGGTGAACCGGGTCGCCTCCGCCGCGACCCGGAAGCCGAAGTAGTCGGCGAAGGACTCGTTGAGCCACAGGTCGTCCCACCACCGCATGGTCACCAGGTCGCCGAACCACATGTGGGCCATCTCGTGGGCGATCACGACCGCGCGGCCTTCCCGCTGTGCCTCGGTGACCGCCGAACGGAACACGAGCTCGTCCCGGAAGGTCACGCATCCCGGGTTCTCCATGGCGCCAGCGTTGAACTCCGGCACGAACGCCTGGTCGTACTTGCCGAACGGGTACCGCACCCCGAACAGCGCGTGATAGCGGTCCAGGCACTGGCGGGTCACCGTGAACAGCTCCTCCGCGTCGCATTCCAGGTGGGGCGCGAGCGAGGCGCGGCAGTGCAGGCCGAGCGGGATGCCGTCGTGCTCGGCGTACACCGAGTGATAGCCGCCCGCCACCAGCGTCATCAGGTATGTGGACAGCGGCGGCGTGGTGTCGAACGTCCAGCGCCCCGGCGCGGTGGACGCCCCGGCGCCGTTCGCCAGCACTGTCCATTGTGGATCCGCGGTGACCGTCAAGGCGATCGGCGCCTTCAGGTCCGGCTGGTCGAAGCAGGCGAAGACGCGCTGGGCGTCGTCGAGGAAGGTCTGCGCGTAGAGGTACACCTGGCCGTCGGCCGGATCGGCGAACCGGTGCAGGCCCTCACCGCTGTTGGAGTACGCCATGCTCGCGCCGACCACGAGCGTGTTCTCCGCCGCCAGACCGGGCAACGGCAGCCGGTTGCCGCTGAGCGTGGCGGGGTCCAACTGCCGGCCGTTGAGCGTCGCCTCCCGCAACATTGCGGGGCGGATCTCGACGAAGGTGGCGGCGCCCGGCCGGTGGCAACGAAACCGCATCACGGTCGTCGACCCGAAGGTCTCCGGCCCGAGGGTCAGGTCCAGGTCGATGGCGTACTCGTCCACGGTCACCAGCGCGGCGCGCTCGGCAGCCTCGGCGCGGGTCAGGTTCGTCATGTCCGCCTCTCGTCGCCTCGGCTCACGCGGCGATCAGCGACCTCACGGCGTCCATTCTGGACACTCGGGGCGCGATCGCGCGCAGCTGCAGAGCCAGGTTGATCGCCGCGAGCACCGGCTCCGGGTCGGGAACATTGATCCCCATTTGGGTACGCAGCCATGGCGCCACCTGGCTCCAGCGGTAGTAGGAGGTGCTGAGGTTGGCGTTGGCCGGCAGCGGGAAGCCGCCCGGGCCGGTACGCCCGAGCGACCACAGCCGGACCGCCTCTCGTGACTTGCCGACCCGGTCGGCGACGTCGGCGAGCGTGACGAGGTCGTCGTCGTCACACACCCCGGTGGCCGCGAGACCGAACCGGTCGAGGTCGCGCACGCCCGAGACGATCGCGTCGATCAGCGTGGGCGCGTCCCGGTCGAACGCCACCTCGGCGTACCCCTCGGCTTCGTGGAGCGTCACCGTGATGTCCGGATGGCGCTCGCACAGCTCGTCGAGCTGCCGCTCGTCGGGCAACCGGTCAACGAGGAGGACGAACTGCTGCAGGACAGCCATCGCACCTCCTCGCTCAGTCACATGACCGGCCGCCCGTGGTTGCGGTGCCTGGCCGTGAAGTTGTCCACTCGCCTGGCCGTGCGGTCCGGCCGCCACGGCCAGAGGTACAACGCTAGGCCGATGGAGCAGCCGTAGCAGCGCACGGTCAGTCCGCCGCCCGGACGCGACTCCAGCAGCAGGCCGGCGAGCGCCGCCCTACCGAGCGCCGCGACGAGCTCGGTCGGCACCGGCACCGGTGCTTCGGTCGAGTCCGTTGGCTCGGTCACGGCGACCCTACCCGGGAGCTTGCAATCTTGCAAACAGGCCATCTCACGATCTCAAGTAACCAGCTAGCGGGGTTGGACAGGAGTGGCCACAGAGGGGGCCACGAGCGGGGCCACGGGGCGTTGCCAGTCGGCAAGGTCGTTCTGTTGGGGCGCAGGGGCCAGACGTTGGTCGATGTACCCGCGGATCAAGCCCGCCCAGCGCGGGTGGAGCGACCAATGTCGATCGGTTGTGAGCCAGTGACAGGCCACCCGGCGGACAGGTCGTCACCCAGTGACCACGATATGTGGCGATCACGCCCTCCGATCGATGTGTACGAAACCGCAGCGGTGGGTACGCGGATAGCGACAATGCAGTCGATTCGAATGAGGAGGCTGGTCCTGTGGACAGGCTTGACCCTCAGGAGACCCGGTATCGGACACCGGACACGACGGGCAACGTCATGCCGGGCCGTCCGTTCGACGTATGGCGCTTCCGGGATGATGTCACTCCGGGCAGCGCCGACCTGACCGGTTACAAGGTCGAGGCGGCCGACGGCGGCATCGGTAAGGTCGATCAAGCCAGTCACGACGTGAACGCGGCGTGCCTGGTGGTGGACACCGGTCCGTGGATCTTCGGCAAGAAGGTGCTCATCCCGGCCGGAACGATCAACCACATCGACCATCAGTCACGGACGGTGTACCTGGACCGGACCAAGGAGCAGGTCAAGACGGCTCCCGAGTTCGATCCGGATCGGTACACCGACCCGGTGTACCGGGACAAGCTCGGTGGCTACTACGGCGGCACGTACCCGACGTCGGGTAGCACGTACCCTCCGACCTCGTAACCGGTACGCGTAACGCGATGGCCGGTGCGGCGCGCGCCGTACCGGCCGTCGCGCGCCCAAGGCGGACGGCCAGCGGCAGGCCCTCGCCTGCGGCATAGTGCGACCATGACGGCCGCACTGACCACGCAGCTGCGGGCGCTGGCGCGCTCGTGGTACCTGTGGCCGCTGCCGTTCGTGGCCGCATACCTGGCATGGCGGTTGTCGCCGATCAACGTCCAGTTCCACGAGACCTTCATCAACTTCGATCCGCAGGGCGATGACCAGGTGCTCACCGCATATCGCCGGGACGCGTTCGCGCTCTACACGTCGGGTTTCGCGGCTGGGCAGCTACTGTCCATGCTGGCCGGCCTGGTCCTCGTGGTGCAGCACCCGCCAACGCCGGCGCATCGGCGCCTGGACCTCGCCGCGAAGGCGCGCGTGGCGGCGATGTTCTCGATGGTCCTCGCGCTGGCCGCCGCGGCGGTGGCGCTGCCGAACGCCGGCCGCAGAGCCCAGGACCATTGGGGGATCCGCGAGCTGGCCAACCGTGGCGTGGCGGTCCATCGGCTGACGCTGTCCGACTGGTCGGTGTTGGTGGGTGGTCATCGGCGGCGTCGTCGCCTTCGCGCTGTGGGCCGTGATCGGCGTGGGCCTTGTCGCGATGGCGGGCCGTTGGCGGCGGCTGGCCAAGTTCCTCGCCGGCTATCTGCTCCTCTGCGCCGTCGCCGCCGGGGTCTACGCCGTCGCCCCGGGCGCTCCAGAGGCGGTGCGGTTGCTCCTGGCGGTACCAACCCGCTGCCGCCGGTACCGCTGACGGTGCTCAGCGCCCTCGGCGGCTTGCTGCCCGGCACCGCACGCCGGCGCCGGCGCCGGCACGCGGCACTGGCTCACACGTCGGCGCGCGGAAGGCTGGTGGTCCTCCCCGACACCGGGCATCTGGTGCCACTGGAACGCCCCGAGGCGATCGTCGCGGCGGTTCGGGCAATGACGCTACACTGAACCCCATGCGGAACAAGCCGTTCACCCTTGGCTGGTGGGCGCCCTAAGCGGGCGGCCACTCTCCGCGTACTCAGTCATCCGCGGCCGCCCGATCCGGGCGGCCTCGTCATGTGCGGCGAGCGAGCCGCACGGACCTGGTGGCCCTTGTTTCGAAGGGACCAGTCCAATGACCCGACGCCTGTCCGGCTTCAAGCCAACCGGCCACCTGCAGCTGGGCAACTACATCGGGGCAATCCGCCCGGTGGTGGAGCAGCAACACCAAACCGAGACCGTCGCGTTGGTCGCCGACCTTCACGCGCTCACCGTCGAGCATCATCCGGCCCGAGTACGCGCATTGAGCCGCGAGGTGGCCACCGTGCTGCTGGCCGCCGGAGTGGATCCGGGACGCACGCTGTGTTACCTGCAGTCGCACGTGCGGGAGCACACCGAGCTGCATTACCTGCTCGAATGCGTGACCGGCTACGGCGAAGCCCACCGGATGGTCCAGTTCAAGGAGAAGGCGGGCCAGCACACGAGGCTGTCGCTGCTGACCTATCCGGTCCTGATGGCCGCCGACATCCTGCTGCACGACGTCGACGAGGTACCCGTGGGCGACGACCAGTCGCAGCACCTCGAGCTGGCGCGCGCCGTGGCGGACCGGTTCAACAGCCGGTACGGCCCGGTCTTCGTCGTACCGAAGGCGGTCAACCCGCCGGTGGCCGCGCGCCTGAAGGACCTCGCCGACCCGGTCGCGAAGATGGGCAAGTCGACCTCGACCGACGCGGGCGTGCTGTACCTGCTCGACCCGCCGGAGGTGTTGCGGCGCAAGGTGATGCGGGCGGTCACCGACAACGACGACGAGGTGCGCTACGACCCGCAGCGCAAGCTCGGCGTCTCCAACCTGCTGGAGATCCTCGCCGCCTGCTCCGGCGACGATCCGGTTGCGCTGGCCGGGCTCTTCCGCTCGTACGCCGAGCTCAAGGGAGCCGTCGCCGACGTGGTGATCGCGACGCTGCGCCCGATTCAGGCGCGGCACGCGGATCTGCGGGCCGATCGTGGGTATGTGGATGAGGTGCTGGCGACCGGCGCCGCCCGCGCCCGGGAGCGCGCCGCGGCCACGGTGAGCCGCGCGCGCGACGCCATCGGGCTGGCGTCGCCCCGGGTCGGCGATATACTCCGCGCGGAGTAACCGAAGGGGAATAACCCATGAGCGTGACACCCCACCGGGCGCTGACACCGCTGGCCCTCGCGGTGCTCGAGCTGCTGCTTGAGCGCGCCATGCACCCGTACGAGATGCATCAGCTCATCCGCGACCGGCGGATCGATCACGTGATCAAGCTGCGGGCCGGCTCGCTGTACCACACCGTGGAGCGGCTGCACCGGCTCGACCTCATCGAACCCGTGGAGACCGCGCGAGCCGGGCGGCGGCCGGAACGGACCGTCTACGCGATCACCGAGCAGGGCCGCGACGCGTTCGCCGCGCGGATGCGCGACCTGATCCAGCGGCCGGAGCCGGAGTACCCCGTCTTCGGCGCCGCGGTCGAGATGCTGCACACGCTCGACCCGACCGAGGCGGCCACGCTGCTGGAGCGCCGGACCGTCGCCCTGGAGGCCATGGTCGCCGGGCACGACCAGGTCATCACGACCCTGGGCAAGAGCGGCCTGGAGCGGGTGCTCCTCTTGGAGATCGAGTACGCACAGGCGGTACGCCGGGCGGAGCTGGCCTGGGTCCGCGAGCTCGTCGACGACATCCGCGGGGGCGCGCTGACCTGGGCCGCGCCCGCCGCATCTGGCACCGTCGCATCCGGCACCGCGTCTGGGGCCGCCGCATCGCCGCCGAAGGAGACGATCGCATGACCACGACCCGACCGGCCGCGCCGGCACCGGCCATCGACAAGCCGAGGCACAGCCCGTGGCTGGTGCTCGTCGCGCTCTGCCTCGGCTTCTTCATGATCCTCCTGGACACCACGATCGTGAACATCGCGATCCCCGACATGATCGACAAGCTGCACGCGTCGCTCGACGAGATCCTGTGGGTGCTGAACGCGTACATCCTGGTGTACGCCGTCCTGCTGATCACCGCCGGCCGCCTCGGCGACCTGTACGGGCCGAAGCGGCTCTTCCTGATCGGCCTGGTGCTCTTCACGCTGGCGTCGGTGGCGTGCGGCTTCGCCCAGAGCCCCGGTCAGCTCATCGCGTTCCGGATCGCGCAGGGCGTGGGCGGCGCCTTGCTGACGCCACAGACCCTGACCACACTGACGGTGATCTTTCCGCCCGAGCGGCGTGGGGCAGCATTCGGTATCTGGGGTGCGGTGGCCGGCGTCGCGACGGTCGCCGGTCCCACGCTCGGCGGGTTCATCGTCACCGACTGGGGCTGGCGCTGGGTCTTCTTCGTCAACCTGCCGGTGGGTATCGTCGCGCTCGTCCTCGCCTGGGTCGTGATGCCGGACCTGAAGCTCAACCGCCGGCACCGCCTGGACTGGGGCGGTACGGCGCTGGCCACGGCGGCGCTGTTCCTGATCACGTTCGGGCTCATCGAGGGGCAACCCCACGACTGGGGCAAGGTGTGGGGCCCGGTGACGATCCCGATGGTGATCGCCGGCGGGGTGGTCCTGCTCGCGGTGTTCCTGGGGCTGGAGTACCGGAAACGCAACGAGGAGCCGCTGGTTCCGTTCGAGATCTTCGGCAACCGCAACTTCTCGGTGATGAACCTCGTGGTGGCCGCGCTCGGCTTCGGCATGCTCGGCCTGTTCGTCCCGATCGTGATCTACCTGCAGTCCGTCCTCGGCCTGTCGGCGCTCCAGGCGGGCCTGGCCATCGCGCCGATGCCGCTGATCTCGATGTTCACCGCGCCGGCCGCCGGCCGGATGGCCGACCGGATCGGGGGTAAGTACATCCTCATGACGGGGCTGTCGCTCTTCGCGCTCGGCACAGGGATCCTGCTCGCGTCCGCCCACCCGAGCTCCACCCGGCTGCACCTGCTGCCGGGCCTGATCGTCGCCGGTTTCGGGATGGGCATGACGTTCGCGCCTATGCAGACGATCGCCATGCGCGAGGTCGAGCCGCGGATGGCCGGCGCGGCGTCCGGGGTCATCAACACGACCCGGCAGCTTGGCGCCGTGATCGGCTCCGCCGCGGTGGGTGCGCTCTTGCAGAACCAGATCGTGCTGAAGCTGACCGCCGCCGCCCAGGCGAACGCCGCCACCTTGGACCCGAGGTTCCGCGAGCCGTTCGTGGAGGCCTTCCGCCGTGCCGCGTCGGGCGGCTTGCAGGTCGGGGCCGGCCAGACCGGTGCGGCGCTGCCGTCGACCGTTCCGCCAGAGGCCCGGCAAGGGCTGGCGCAGGCGGCGCTGAAGACGTTCCAGGAGGGGTACACCTCGGCCATGCGCGCCACCCTCGTGCTGCCGATCGCGGTCATCGCGTTGGCCGCGCTGTGCTGCCTCCTCGTCAAGCGTCGTGGCCGGACCGCGGCCGAGGAGCCGACAACGACCGAGGAGGTGCCGGCGGCCGTGCAGGCGTGAGCCGTCAGCCCGCGTGGACTAGCTGCCGCTCCAAGCAGACGCTGAACGGGTTGCCGGCGTACTGGCCGTAAGGCGGGATCTGTTCGTAGCCCGCCGAGCGGTAGAAGGCGATGGCCCCCGGCATGTAGGAGCCGGTCTCCAGCCGCACCACGGTGCAGCCCCGTTCCATCACGAGCGCTTCAAGCGCGGCGAGCATGCGGCGGGAGATGCCGCGGCGGCGGTGCGGTGGGCGTACGTACATCCGCTTGATCTCCGCGGTGGTCTCGTCGAGCCGTTGCAGGCCACCGCAACCGACCACGACGCCGTCGACGACCGCGACGAGGAGCTCGATGGCCGGGTCGAGCGGGTACACCACGCCGTCCACGCCGCCGTCGAGCACCCGTAACTCCGCCTGCTGCTCGGCGAGGAGCGCGGCCAGCTCCGGGTCGGTGGCCGGCCGATGCTCGATCAACACGCCGGCCAGGCTACCAGTCCTCGTCCTCGTCATCGTCCACATCGGACGGTTCGGGCTCGTCCGCGAGATCGGGCTCGGGCTCGTCCGCCAGGCGTTGCCGGCGCGCCTTGCGGGCGGCGAGCCGCTCGGCCGCCGGCGCTCGGGAGGGCGCCGTCTCCAGCCGGTAGTCCGTACCCCGCGAGCCGGGCGTGAAGTCCGCACCGGCGTAGACGGCCGGTACCCAGTCGAACTCGCGGTTGCCGATCCGCACCGGGCAGCCCGGCTCCGCGCCGAGCTTGGCGAGCGCGTCCTCCACGCCCAGGCGCGCCAGCCGGTCACCGAGGTAGCCGACCGCCTCATCGTTGTCGAAGTTCGTCTGGCGTACCCAGCGCTCCGGCTTGGCGCCGCGGATCACGTACACGCCGTCGGGGTCCTGCTCGATGGTGAAGCCGGCGTCGTCGACCGCGGGTGGCCGGATCACGATCCGCGTCGGCTCGGCCGGCGGTGCGCTGGCCCGCCGCTGCGCGACGATGTCCGCCAGGGCGTACGCCAGCTCGCGCAGCCCTTCGTGGGTCACCGCGCTGACCTCGAAGGCCGGCAGCCCGCGCGCCTCGAGGTCGGGGCGTACCAGCTCGGCCAGCGCCCGCCCATCCGGCACGTCGATCTTGTTCAGCGCCACCAGCCGGGGCCGGTCCTCCAGCCCGCCGTACGCGGCCAGCTCCCGCTCGATGGCGTCGATGTCCGATAGCGGGTCCCGCTCGGTCTCCAGGGCGGCGGTGTCGATCACGTGGACGAGGACCGCGCAGCGCTCGATGTGCCGCAGGAACTCCAGCCCCAGCCCCTTGCCGGCGGCCGCCCCGGGAATCAGCCCCGGCACGTCGGCGATGGTGAACGTCTCGTCGCCGGCCCGCACCACGCCGAGGTTCGGCACCAGCGTGGTGAACGGGTAGTCGGCGATCTTCGGCCGCGCCGCGGAGAGCGCCGAGATCAGCGACGACTTGCCGGCCGAGGGGAAACCGACCAGGCCGACGTCGGCGACGCTCTTGAGCTCCAGCACCACGTCGACCGCCTCGCCCGGTTCGCCGAGCTCAGCGAAGCCGGGCGCCCGGCGCCGGGTGTTGGCCAGTGCCGCGTTACCCCGCCCACCGCGGCCGCCCTGGGCGATCACCACGCTGGTGCCAGCGCCCACGAGATCGGCGAGCACCGTGCCGTCGAAGGTCTGCACGACGGTACCGTCGGGGACCGCCAGCACGAGGTCCGCGCCGGCCGCGCCGTCGCGGTTGGAACCCTGCCCGCCCCGGCCGTTCTCCGCCTTCACGCGCGGCCGGAAGTGGAAGTCCAGCAGCGTGTGTACGCCCGGGTCGACGGTCAGCACGACGCTGCCGCCGTGGCCGCCGTTCCCGCCGTCCGGCCCGCCGAACGGCTTGAACTTTTCCCGGTGGATCGACACGCATCCGTGCCCGCCGCTGCCGGCCTGCGTGTGTAGCACCACCCGGTCGACAAACGTGGTCACGCGAACCTCTTACCCGTGTCCGGCACGCCGAAAAAACGCGAGCGGGCCGGCGGTCGCGGCTGCGACCGCCGGCCCGCTCAGCCGTCTCAGCTTGCGATGATGTTGATGACCTTGCGGCCCCGCCTTGTGGCGAACTGGACGTTGCCGGCCGCGAGCGCGAACAGCGTGTCGTCGCCGCCCCGGCCGACCAGGTCGCCCGGATGGAAGTGGGTGCCGCGCTGCCGCACGATGATCTCGCCGGCCTTGACCAGCTCACCGCCGTAACGCTTGACGCCCAGGCGCTTGGCGGTCGAGTCGCGACCGTTGCGCGAGCTGGACGCGCCCTTCTTGTGTGCCATGGGGTTGCCCTACTTCCCGGTTGAGATGCCGGTTACCTTGATCTTCGTCAGCGGCTGGCGGTGCCCCTGGCGCTTGTGGTACCCGGTCTTGTTCTTGAACTTGTGGATCCGGATCTTCGGACCCTTGGTGTGCGCGACGACCTCGCCGGTCACCGCGACATGGGCAAGCACGGCTCCGTCGGTCACCAAGTCATCACCGTCGACGAGGAGCACCGCGGGCAGCGTCACCGCGTCGCCGGGCGCCCCGGCGAGCTTCTCGACCTCGATCACGTCGCCCTCGGCGACTCGGTACTGCTTGCCGCCGGTCTTGACGATCGCGTACATCGGACGCGCACTCCTGTCGTAGCTGCTGATCGGGTGGAACCTGCGGCCCGCGCAGCCCCGCCCGGGGTGCGCAAAAGCTAGACGCACGAGTGTGCGCCGTCCTCAAGCTTAGCCTTGCCGGCGACGCACGCCCAAATCAGGGTCGGGTACGCCGCCGGGCACCGCCCCGGCGGGTGCGCCGGCGCAGCTCGGTCGCCGGCTCGTCCAGGTCATCGGAGTCGTCCACCGCTTCCGTCGGGACCAGCTCGGCGGGCTCGTCGAGGTCGGCGGCTGCCGGTTCAGCCCCGGACGGAGCGCCGCGCCGGCCGCGACGGCGGCTCCCGCGCGTACCTTCCTGGGTTTCTTCGACCTCAACCACCGGCGCGATCGCGCGGACCGGGCCACGCCGCTCGGCGACCGGCTCGGTATGGATGATCAGCCCGCGGCCCTTGCAGACCTCGCAGACCTCGCTGAACGCCTCCAGCAGCCCCTGCCCGACCCGCTTGCGGGTCATCTGGACGAGGCCGAGCGAGGTGATCTCGGTGACCTGGTGCTTGGTGCGGTCGCGGCCCAGGCACTCCGTGAGCCGCCGCAGCACCAGCTCACGGTTGGACTCCAGCACCATGTCGATGAAGTCGATGACGATGATCCCGCCGAGGTCGCGCAGCCGGAGCTGGTGCACGATCTCCTCGGCCGCCTCCAGGTTGTTGCGGGTGACGGTCTCTTCGAGGTTCCCGCCGGCGCCGGTGTACTTGCCGGTGTTGACGTCGATCACGGTCATCGCCTCGGTGCGGTCGATGACCAGGTGCCCGCCGGAGGGCAGGAAGACCTTGCGGTCGAGCCCCTTGAGGATCTGCTCGTCGATGCGCATCTCGGCGAACACGTCGCCGGGGCCGACGTGCCGGCGTACCCGGGAAACCAGGTCCGGCGAGACGTGCGCCAGGTAAGGCTCGACCATGTCGAAGGCGGCGCCGCCCTGGATGACCAGCTCGCGGAAGTCCTCGTTGAACAGGTCCCGCACCACCCGGATCACCAGGTCGGGCTCCTCGTAGAGCAGCGCGGGCGCGTTGCCCTCGGCGGCCTTGGCCTGGATGTCCTCCCACTGGGCCTGCAACCGCTTGACGTCGCGGGCCAACTCGTCCTCTGACGCGCCTTCGGCCGCCGTCCGCACGATCACGCCGGCGCCGTCGGGCACCAGGTTCTTCAGCACGTCGCGCAGCCGCTTCCGTTCCACATCGGACAGCTTGCGGCTGATCCCGGAGGCGTTGCCGTGCGGGACGTAGACCAGGTGCCGCCCGGACAGCGCGATGTGGCTGGTCAGCCGGGCGCCCTTGGTGCCGATCGGGTCCTTGGTGACCTGGACCAGCACCGCGTCGCCGGACTTCATGGCCTGCTCGATGGTGCGGGTGCGGCCCTCCAGCCCGGTGGTGTCCCAGTTGACCTCGCCGGCATAAAGCACGGCGTTGCGGCCGCGTCCGATGTCGACGAACGCGGCCTCCATGCTGGGTAGCACGTTCTGCACCCGGCCGAGGTAGACGTTGCCGGTCATCGTGCTGGCGCTCGCCCGGGTCACGTAGTGCTCGACCAGCACGCCGTCTTCGAGCACCGCGATCTGCGTGCGGTCGCCGCGCTCGCGGACCACCATGACCCGGTCGACAGCCTCCCGCCGGGCCAGGAACTCCGACTCGCTCAGGATCGCCGGCCGGATCCGGCGCTGTTCCCGCCCGTCCCGGCGGCGCTGGCGCTTGGCTTCCAGCCGGGTCGAGCCCGTCACGCCCTGCACCTCGTCGCGCCCGGTGCGCGGTTCGCGGATCTTCACGACCGTGTACGGCTCGTCGGGCGCCGCCTCGGCGTCGGCCGCCCCCTTGCGGCGCCGGCGCCGGCGCCGGCGGGTCAGCCCAGCGTCCGCGTCCTCGTCGGCGGCTTCCTCAACCGCCTCAGCCTCGGCCTCCTCAGGCTCCTCGTCATCGTCGGTCTCCTCGCCGAGCGGTCCCTTGCCCCGGCCCCGGCCGCGGCGACCCCGCCGCCGGCGCCGCCGCACCCCGGAGGCGATCTCCTCGTCCTCGTCGGCCTCGTCGAGCGCCTCCTCCTCGACCGGCTCGGCCGCCGCCTCCACCGGTTCGGGAGTACGCCGGGAGCGCACGCGCCGCCGTGCTGCGCGCCCCTCAGCGGCCGGCTCCTCGGTCGCCGGCTCCGGCACCACCGCCTCCGGCGGCATGAAGAGCACGACCGCGGGGGCCGGCGCCAACCGCCGTCCCCGGGCGGGCGCCTTGGCCGGTGGCTCCACCGCGACCGGTGGTTCCGCTTCAGCCGGCGGTTCCGGCTCGGCCCGCGTTGCTTTGGCCCGCCGGGTCCTAGCCCGGGCTGGCTCTGTCGTGGGTGGCTCTGTTGTGGCTGGCTCTGTTGTGGCTGGCTCAGCCGGCGCGGGTTCCGCCGCTTGGGCGGACGCCGCCGCCGGCGCGGCTGGTGGCGCCGCCGCCGCTCGCCGTGAGGTGCGCCGGCGCGGCGCCGCCTCTGTCGCTTCCTGAGCCGACACTCCCGCTTCGCCCGGTTCAGCCGCTTCTACCGGTTCTGCGGCCTTCCGGCGGCGGCGGGTCGGGGCGGCCGGTTCCTCGACCGCCGGCTCGGCCGGCGGTTCAGCCGCGGCGGCGGCCTTGGTGGTCCGGCGCCTTACGCGGCGCGTGGTGGTCTCTGTGCTGTCAGTCGCGGGCAGTACCGCGTCACCTTGGGGTGCCGCGTTACCTGCGGCCCCTGGCTCGTTTTCGAGCATTCGGACGTTCTCCAGTTCTGGCGCCCCCGGGCGCGTAGGACGCTGCCACGCAGGGGCACCGCAAATGCGTGCCGATGGCTCGCCGGGCTAGGGGCAAGCCACCTAAGTCTGCCTACCTCGTCAGGGCGACGAGGCTCCGCTGACGGCCGTCTCGCGATCCGCGGCAAGCGGGTCGACCAGGTCGGCATGCGCGGTGAGGAAGCCCTGAGCCAGCCGGGTCGCGCGAGGCGGCACCGCGGGCTCCAGGCCGGCCACCACACGCAGACCGGACAAGACGTCATCGGGTCGGACGGAGGGGGTCACCTGCCGTACGACAAGGTCCAGTATCGCACACGGTACGACGTCGACCTCGGAAGGCACGTCGGTCTCACTGTCGATCACGGTCATGGCCACCACCGCGGCGCGGGCGTCCATGTCGCGCAGACCGTGCTTGGTCAACCGCTCGACCGTCACCTCAGCCGCGTCCAGGAACGCGGCGACCGCCTGCCGGAGGGTCTCGGTGTCTACGCCGGGCAGCTCGATCCGCCAGCGCGAGGCGTCGATCCGGTCGGCGAGGCTTCCGCCGCGCGCCTCCACCGCCTCGATGACGTCCAGGCCTGGGGAGAGCGCCGCGTCCAGCGCCCGGGCCACCTCGGCCGGCTCCCGCCGCTCCCGCAGGCCGATCTCCAGGTACTCCGCCTCGCTGGCGACCGTCGTTGGCGCAGCACTGGCGTAGGAGATCTTCGGATGAGGCGAGAACCCGGACGAGTACCCAATCGGGATCTTCGCCCGCTGGACGGCCCGCTCAAACGCCCGGGCAAAGTCGCGGTGCGAGGTGAAGCGCATGGGGCCACGTTTGGCGTACCGGATGCGGATGCGCTGCACCACCGGGGCTTGCTGGTGTTCGGGCTGCGGCTTGCTGATCGTGTGCTCCTGTCAGACGGCCACCGTCCACGATAGGGCACGAGCCTGGCACGCCTTACTCCGAGCCGAGGCCCTTGTCGATGACCTTCGCCGACGCCCTGACCTCGGCGCGACGCTGGGGGTCGCCGCCGGTGGTGTAGATCGTGTACACGTGCGTCTCGATGGAGTTGACCTCGCCGCCACAGGAGAACGTGAACGTCTCGGTGCCCTCCGGCCCGTACCTGCCGTACGCGCCGACCAGGTCCGGGTTGTCTACCGACAGCGCGACCCCGGTCGCCCCGGTCACCTTCCACGAGATGATCACCGGTACCGCCGGCGCGCGGAACACCGCCGTGCCTTCCGGGCACCTCGGCTGCTGCGTCACCTTGAAGTACACGATGCGCGGGCCGGTCTGCGACGACGCGGACGGCGGCGCGGACGGCGACGCCGAGCTCGACGTGCGCGGCTTGGGGCTCGCGCTGCTGTGGCCGGTACCGCCGCCGGTTCCCGTTGCGGTGCCGACCCCGACGCTTGCCGAGACGCTCGGCGACGGGGTGGTGGTGGACCCGGTCGCGCCGGAGGTTTGCATCGGCTGGCAGCCGACGAGTGCGGCCAGCGCGGCGGTACCAATTCCGATGACCAGAAAGCGAGGTGAGACAGCCATGCCAGCGACGGTAGGTGCGCCGCGAGCGGCGCGAATCCTCAACTCGTGCCACCCGACGGGCTACGGCGCGGGCATCGGCGAGTGTCGAACCACGCCCGCAAGCTATGCCCGTTGCCGGAACCTCGGTGTGTCGCTTGACGCGCTCCGGCTCAGCGCGCCGGCCCGTACACCGAGTAGCACCACGCCTCGTTCCACACGTGCGGGTAGACGCCGTCCAGGAAGTACGCGCGGACGCTGTTGATCGGATACTTCACCCGGTCGTGGTAGAGCAGCCAGTACGGCGCGATCGTGGCGATCACGTAGTTCACGATGACCAGCGGCAGGTACAGCGGGCCGAAGATGCGCGCCTGCATCACGTGGCCGTGCTCGTGGGCGTGAACCGGCTGGTCGACACCGGCGATCACCGTGCCGATGGTCGTGAGGTAGCCGGGAAAGATCCCGTTGGCGAGCTGGACGGCACCGGTGTGCCGGCTCTCGTTCCGGTCGATGCGGTTGCCAAAGACCAGGTTGCCCGCCAGGTACACGGCACCGGCCGCTGTGTTGATCATGCTCCAGGTGTGGTCGACGATGAACAGCAGCACGCTCGCGACCGTCGGCTCGTACGCCTCCGCCGAGACGATGGCCCAGCCGAACACCGAGCCGAACAGCAGTCCGATGCCGAAGCCGATTGCCGCGCCGACCGCACCGCCGGTCAGGAAGCCGACCGTACCCCCGACCACTGCAAACCAGGTCGCGGAGATGAACCCTAAGCTCCTCATGGTTCGCAGGTGCACGGCCTACCCGATGAGATACCGGCCCGTCACGGACGCGACAGCGTCAGACCGGGGTCAGTGGCAACAGCTTCCGGCCGGTGGGGCCGATCTGGATCTGGGTGTCCATCGACGGGCACACGCCGCAGTCGAAGCACGGCGTCCAGCGGCAGTCGTCCTGCTCGTACCCGGTCAGGGCGTCCTGCCAGTCCTTCCAGAGCCAGTCCGAGTCCAGGCCGGAGTCGAGGTGGTCCCAGGGCAGCACCTCGCGCTGGTCGCGCTCCCGGGTGGTGTACCAGCCCAGGTCGACGCCGACCTCGCTGCAGGCGCGGACCCACCGTTCGTACGAGAAATGCTCCGACCAGCCGTCGAACCGGCCGCCCAGCTCCCACACCCGGCGGATCACCGCGCCCACGCGGCGGTCGCCCCGCGAGAGCAGCCCTTCGATCTGGGACGGCTTGCCGTCGTGGTACCGGTACCCGATCGCCCGGCCGAGCGACCGGTCGGCGTTGACGGCCTGCTTCAGCAGGCGCAGCCGGTGGTCGATGGTCGCAGGCGGGCACATCGCGGCCCACTGGAACGGGGTGTGCGGCTTGGGCACGAAGCCGCCGATCGACACCGTGCAGCGGATGTCCTTCGATCCCGTGGCGGCGCGCCCAGCGCGGATCACGTCGTGCGCCAGCCGCGCGATCTGCACCACGTCGTCGTCGGTCTCGGTGGGCAGGCCGCACATGAAGTACAGCTTCACCTGCCGCCAGCCGTTGGTGTACGCGGTGACGACGGTGCGGATCAGGTCCTCTTCGGAGACCATCTTGTTGATGACCCGGCGAATCCGTTCCGAACCGCCCTCCGGCGCGAACGTCAGCCCCGTACGCCGCCCGCCCCGGGACAGCTCCTCGGCGAGCGTGATGTTGAACGCGTCGACCCGGGTCGAGGGCAGCGACAGCGAGACGTTGCTGCCCTCGTACCGGTCCGCAAGACCCGAGCAGATGTCGCCGATCTCGGAGTGATCAGCGGAAGATAGGGACAAAAGTCCGACCTCTTGAAAACCGGTGACTTCCAAACCTGCTTCTACCATATTGCCGATCGTGGTGATCGAACGTTCCCGGACCGGTCGGGTGATCATGCCGGCCTGGCAGAAGCGGCATCCGCGGGTACACCCGCGGAAGATCTCCACGGCGTAGCGCTCGTGGACCGTCTCGGCCAGCGGGACCAAGGGCTTCTTGGGGTATGGCCACGCATCGAGGTCCATCGTGGTGCGCTTGCGTACCCGGAACGGCACGTCGGCCCGGTTGGGCACGACCCGCTGGATCCGGCCGTCGGGCAGGTAGTCCACGTCGTAGAAGCGCGGCACGTACACGCTTTCGGTACGCGCGAGGCGCAGCAGCAGCTCATCGCGTCCGCCCGGTGAGCCGGCCGCCTTCCAGGCGCGCACGATCGCGGTGATCTCGCCGACCGCCTCCTCGCCGTCGCCCAGCACCGCCGCATCGATGAAGTCGGCGATCGGCTCGGGGTTGAACGCGGCGTGGCCGCCCGCGACCACGATCGGATGCCGGTCGTCCCGGTCGGCCGACGACAGCGGGACGCCGGCCAGATCGAGCGCCGTGAGCAGGTTGGTGTACCCCAGCTCGGTGGCGAACGAGACGCCGAACAGGTCGAACTCGCCGACCGGGCGGTGCGCGTCGACGGTGAACTGCGGGACGCCGTGGTCGCGCATGAGCGCTTCCAGGTCCGGCCAGACCGCGTACGTGCGCTCGGCCAGCACGTCGGGCAGCTCGTTGAGCACCTCGTAGAGGATCTGGACGCCCTGGTTGGGCAGGCCGACCTCGTACGCGTCCGGGTACATCAGCGCCCAGCGCACGGTGGTCGAGTCCCAGTCCTTGACGACCGCACCGACCTCCCCGCCGACGTACTGGATCGGCTTGCTGACCTTTGGCAGCAGCTGTTCCAGGCGCGGAAAGACGGACGTGACGGTCATGCCGTCCAGCCTACGCGGCGGCCTCGCTCAGGCTCGCCCAGGCCGCGGGCGGGCAGAACTGCAAAGACACTTTACTGTTAAGACTCTTTATCGTAGCGTGGCACTTACGCCCATCTATGTCGTGGGATACCCGCCGATCTCCACTGGAAGGACCGCCGCCATGAAGCTACGACCGCTTCGAACTCTTCTCACCGTCGGCGCCGCCGCGATCCTGGTGGGCGCCGGAGTTGCCGTCGCCGGTCCGGCGTTCGCCGCGGGAGTCACCGCGACAATCGTCAAGACCTCGAGCTGGGAGACCGGCTTCGAGGGCAAGGTTACGATCACCAATGGCGGCACGTCGACCATCACCAGCTGGACTGTCGCGTTCGACCTCGCCAGTGGCGGCATCAGCAGCAGCTGGGACTCGGTACGTACCGACTCCGGCACCCACCACAGCTTCGCCAACGCCGGCTGGAACGGCACCATCGCGGTGGGCGGCACCGCGTCGTTCGGCTTCATCGCCACCGGCAGCGCTACGCCCACCAACTGCACGGTCAACGGCGGCTCCTGCGGCGGCGGCCCGGCCCCGGGGCCGGACACCACACCGCCCAGCGTGCCGACCGGACTACGGGTAACCGGCACGACGAGCAGCTCGATCAGCCTGGCGTGGAACGCCTCCACCGACAACGTCGGCGTGACCGGCTATGAAATCCGTCGTGACGGGTCGGCCATCTTCAGCAGCTCGTCGACCTCGTTCACCGACGTGGGGCTGGGCGCGAACACCACGCATTCGTACCAGGTACGCGCGCTCGACGCCGTACCGAACCGCTCGGCGTTCTCCGGATCGGTCTCCGGCACCACCACGAACGGTGGAGGTCCGGCGGGAATGAACGCGGCGCCGTACTACTTCCCCGGCTTCGGCACGCCGCTGCCGAACCCGTCGACGGTCATCTCGGCCACCGGCATCCGGTGGTTCACGATCGCGTTCGTCCTCGCCAGCGGTTGTAACGCGGTGTGGGACGGGGAGGGCGGCCTGACCGGTGGACAGCATCAGGCATCCATCAACGCGATCCGCGCCGCGGGCGGCGACATCATCCCGTCCTTCGGCGGCTTCAACGGCTCCAAGCTGGGTGAGCAGTGCGGCACCCCGTCGACGCTGGCCGCCCAGTACCTGCGCGTGGTCGACACGTTCAACCTCCGGGCGATCGACATCGACATCGAGGCCAACGAGTTCGACAACGACGCCTCGCGAAACCGCGTGGTCGACGCACTCAAGATCGTCAAGCAACAACGGCCGACGCTGACGACCATCGTCACGATCCCGATCCTCCAGAGTGGACCGAACTTCGCCGGCACGCAGCTGATCAACCGAGCGGCGTCGGTCGGCGCCAACATCGACATCTTCACGATCATGCCGTTCGACTTCGGCGCCGGGAACAACATGCTCCAGGCCACGATGAGCGCGACCAACGGGACGAACACCGCGCTGCGCAACGCGTTCGGCTGGTCGGCGGCCACCGCCTTCGCCCACCAGGGCATCTCCGGCATGAACGGGCTGAGCGACCAGTCGGAGCTGACCTCGCCGGACACGTGGACCTCGATCCGCAACTTCGCGGCGCAGAACCATCTGGCGCGGCTGTCGTTCTGGGGCGTCAACCGTGATCGGCCCTGCCCGGGCCAGGCGGTGAACTCCAGCTGCAGCAGCATCGCCCAGAGCGACTGGCAGTTCACTGCGATCACGGCCGGTTTCCGGCCCTGACTGGATAGTTGCCGGCCGGCCCACCTTTCGACGGCGGGCCGGCCAGCGGGACCGGCCTGCCGCCACGTCGGCCGGTCAGCGGGACCGGCCTGCCGTCAGGCGGGCCGGTCCCTTTACTGTTAGGACTCCTTAATGTACCTTCCTTTCACACCTGTCTATGCCTGCAGGTAGCGGCCGAGATCGGCGAACTCGGAAGGAAGCCATGATGAGACTGCGTACCCTCTTCGCGGTGGGAGGGTCGGCGATCGTCCTCGGTGCGGCGGTGCTGGTCGCCCAGCCGGCGTTCGCCGCCACCGCCAGCGCCGCCTTCCGGAAGGTCTCCGCCTGGGATACCGGCTACACCGGTGAGTACAAGATCAGTGTCTCCGGTGGCGGATCCATCACGGGTTGGACGGTGACCTTCGACCTGCCCGCCGGCACCGCGGTCGGTTCCTTCTGGGACGCGATCATCACCGGCAGCGGCGGCCACTACACGGCGAAGAACCGGGAGTACAACGGCACGGTGGCTGCGGGCAGCTCGGTCACCTTCGGCTGGGTCGCAAGCGGCACCGGCAGCCCGACCAACTGCCGGATCAACGGCGGCTCGTGCAGTGGCGGCGGTGGCGGTGGCCCGGACACCTCGCCGCCCAGCGTGCCCACCGGACTTCGGGTCACCGGTGTCACCACGAGCAGCATCAGCCTGGCCTGGAACGCCTCGACCGACAACGTCGGGGTGACCGGCTACCAGGTGCGGCGGGGCACCACCACGGTTGGCAGCCCCACCGGCACGAGCTTCACCAACACCGGGCTGGCCAACAACACCACGTACACCTTCCAGGTGCGCGCCCGCGACGCGGCCGGCAACTTCTCGGCGTGGAGCGCCTCGGTGTCCGGCCGGACCGGTACGCCACCACCGCCACCGCCGCCACCCCCGGCCGCACCGGCCACCGCGGCACCGTACCTGTACCTCGGCTGGGGCAACCCGCCGAGCGCCACCTCGGTGATGTCCGCGACCGGCATCCGGGCGTACACGATGGCCTTCGTCCTCTCGGGCGGCGGCTGCAGCCCGGCGTGGGACGGCATGCGGCCGCTGACCGGCGGTGTCGACCAGAGCACGATCCGGTCCATCCAGAGCGCCGGCGGCCAGGTCATCCCGTCCTTCGGCGGCTGGCAGGGCAACAAGCTCGGACCCAACTGCGGTACGCCCGACGCGCTGGCGGGCGCGGTCATGCAGGTGGTCAACGCCTACAACCTGAGCTGGGTGGACCTCGACATCGAGAACATCGACGAGTTCGAGAACGAGGCGATCCAGGACCGCTGGCTCAACGCGCTGCGGATCGTCAAGACCCGCAAGGCCGGCCTGCGGACCATCGTCACGTTCGGCACGACGACCAGCGGACCGAACTTCTGGGGCAACCGGCTGATCCAGCGGGCCAAGGCGTTGAACGCCAACGTGGACGTCTTCACCATCATGCCGTTCGACTTCGGCGGCGGCGCGAACATGGTCGCCAGCACGACGAGCGCCGTCGAGGGCTTGCGCGCCTCGTTGCAGAGCACGTTCGGCTGGTCGGCGGACACCGCGTACCGGCACATAGGGATCTCCGGGATGAACGGCCTGAGCGACCAGCGGGAGCTCACCTCGCCGTCAACCTGGACCCAGATCCGTGACTACGCCAACTCGCACCACCTGGCGCGGCTGGCGTTCTGGTCGGTGAACCGAGACCGGGGATGCCCGAACGGCGGCGTGGTCTCCGACTGCAGCGGCATCGACCAGACTCAGTGGCAGTTCACCCGGATCACAGCCGGCTTCCGCGGCTGAGACCCGCCTGACGGCGACCGGCCCCGCGCCCCCGACGGGGCCGGTCGCCTATGCCGTGGTCAGCCCGTATCGCGGCGGGGAGCGTAGCGACCCACGTACTCCTGACCCGTCAACGCCTGAATCTCGTTCATCAGCGCAGAGGTGATCTCGCGCAGCGTCGTCGAGTCCGCCGCGCCGCCGCGCCAACCGGAGCCGCGCCAGCCAGCCAGGTCGAGCGGCTTGCCGATGCGGACCTCGACATGCGGGCCGATCCTCGGCAGGCGCGCGCCGATCGGCTGGATCCGGTCGGTGCCGAGCAGCCCGACCGGGATGATCGGGGCGCCGACGTCGAGGGCGAGCTTCGCCACACCAGGTCGACCACGGTAGAGCCGGCCGTCGGGCGAGCGGGTGCCTTCCGGGAAGATGCCCAGCGCCTTGCCCGCCCGCAGCACCGGCAGCGCCGCGTCGAGCGCCATGAGGCTGGCCCGCCCGCCTGAGCGGTCCACGGGGATCTGGTTCAGGCCGCGCATGAGCGCCCGTTGCGGCACACGCCGGAAGTACTCGTCCTTGGCCAGGAAATAGATCTGCCGGGGTACCACGACCGGCAGCAGGATCGAGTCGACTACCGACAGGTGGTTGCTGGCCAGGATCACCGGCCCTTGGCTCGGCACGTGCTCCAGGCCGCTGACCCTCGGGCGCCACACCGCCCGCAGCGCCGGCGCCACTGCCACCTTGCCAACCGAGTACAACGCCGACACCCGCGCCAGCCTAACCGAGGGTCCGAGGTGACAGACGACATCTTGCCTCCTGGTTCCGGCCGCTTGACCGCAGACTCCTCTCCGCTGCGTCTGCTGGCGGCCGATGCGCAGCTACCCCGTCGCTAGACCTTCCTAACCCGTATCCGTACCTGTTCGCCGTCGCCGACCTCGCCGGTTGACGCGCCCTCGCCGGCCGGGCCGGCCGTCACCTCGTTGGCCAGCACCTCACCGGCCAGGAAGTCGCGGTGCGCCTCGACCGCCGCGGTCACCTCCGGCGAGGCCTCGACGACCAGCGAGATGCGGTCGGCGATGTCGAGCGCGGCTTCCCGGCGGGCGAGCTGCACCACCCGGATCACGTCGCGGGCGAGCCCTTCGGCGGCCAGCTCCGGGGTGACGTCGGTGTCCAGCACGACGACCCCTTCGCCGCCGGGCAGCGGAGCGGAGTGCTCGGCGTCGGCGGCGACGAGCTTCAGCTCGTACTCCCCGTCCTGCAGCGCGACACCGGCCGCCGTCACGCCCTCGTCGCTCACCGACCAGTCGCCGGCCTTGACCGCCCGGATCACCTGTTGCACCTGGCCGCCCAGGCGTGGCCCCAGCAACCGCGGTACGAGCGTGAGCAACCGCTGGCAGTAGTCGGCCACGTCGGCGGTGAAGACGACCTCCTTGACGTTGACCTCGTCGGCCACGAAGTCGGCGAACGGGCGCAGCCGGTCGGCGTCCGGGGTGGCCACGGTCAGCGAGCGCAGCGGCAGGCGTACCCGAAGCCCTTTGGCCTTGCGCAGTGACAGCGCCGCGGAGCAGACGTCGCGAACGGCGTCCATAGTGGACACCAGCTCGTGGTCGGCGGGGAAGGCCGAGGCCGCGGGCCAGTCGGTCAGGTGCACCGACCGCCCCCCGGTCAGCCCTCGCCAGATCTCCTCGGCCGTCATGGGGGCCAGCGGCGCCATCACCCGGCACAGCGTCTCCAGCACGGTGTACAGCGTGTCGAACGCGTCCCGGTCGCCGGTCCAGAACCGGTCCCGGGAGCGGCGCACGTACCAGTTGGTGAGCGCGTCCAGGTAGGACCGGACTGAGGCGCACGCGGCGGCCAGGTCGTACACGTCCATCTGGCGGGTGACGTCGGCCACCAGCTCGCCGGTCTTGGCGAGCACGTAGCGGTCGAGCAGGTGGGTGCTGTCGGTCCGCGGTGCGGCCGAGTAGCCCTCCGCGTTGGCGTACAGCGCGAAGAAGTACCAGACGTTCCACAGTGGAAGCAGCACCTGGCGGACCGCGTCTCGGATCCCGCTCTCGGTGACGGCCATGTCGCCACCGCGCAGCACCGGCGAGCTGACCAGGTACCAGCGCATCGCGTCCGCGCCGTAGGTGTCGAAGACCTCGTACACGTCCGGGTAGTTGCGCAGGCTCTTGGACATCTTCCGGCCGTCGGCGCCCAGCAACGTCCCGTGCACCGCACAGCTGCGGAACGCCGGCCGGTCGAACAGCGCGGTCGCCAGCACATGCAGCGTGTAGAACCAGCCGCGGATCTGCGACTCGTACTCCACGATGAAGTCGCCCGGGTAGTGGTGCTCGAACCAGTCACGGTTCTCGAACGGGTAGTGCACCTGGGCGTACGGCATCGAGCCCGACTCGAACCAGCAGTCGAGCACCTGGTCGACCCGCCGCATGGTGGACCGGCCCGTGGGGTCGTCCGGGTTCGGCCGGGTCAGCTCGTCGACCATCGGCCGGTGCAGGTCCGTGACCTCGACACCGAAGTCCCTTTGCAGCTCCGCCAGCGAGCCGTAGACGTCGACCCGCGGGTACTCCGGGTTGTCGGACTTCCACACCGGTATCGGCGAGCCCCAGAACCGGTTGCGGCTGATCGACCAGTCGCGGGCGTTGGCCAGCCACTTGCCGAACGAGCCGTCCCGTACGTGTGCCGGGGTCCACTCGATCTGCTGGTTCAGCTCGACCATACGGTCCTTGAACCTGGTGACCGCCACGAACCACGAGGAGACCGCCTTGTAGACCAGCGGCGTGTCACAGCGCCAGCAGTGCGGGTACGAGTGCGTGTGGGTGTCGTGGCGCACCACGACGCCGCGCTCCTTGAGGTCGCGCACTATGGGCTTGTTCGCCTCGAAGACCTGTAGCCCCTCGTAGTCGGGTACGAGCGAGGTGAACCGGGTGTGCTCGTCAACGGTCACCACGGTCGGTATGCCGACGGCGTTGCACGCGTTCTGGTCGTCCTCGCCGAACGCGGGCGCCATGTGCACCACGCCGGTACCGTCCTCTGTGGACACGAAGTCGCCGGCGAGCACCTGGAACGCGTTCGGGGTGTCGGCCAGGAAGTCGAACAGTGGCCGGTAGCGCCGGCCGACCAGGTCACGGCCGTCGAGCGTGCCGACCCGTGTGGCGCCCGCCAGCTGGTGCGCGTACGCCTCGACGCGGGCGGCGCCCAGCACGTAGCGGTGCCCGTCCTCTTCGTACACCGCGTACTCGATGTCGGGGCCCACCGCGAGGGCGAGATTGGACGGCAACGTCCACGGCGTGGTGGTCCACACCAGGATCCGGTCGCCGTTGTCCAGCTCGAACCAGACGGTCAGCGCCGGGTCCTGCCGGTCGCGGTACACGTCGTCCATCCGGGTCTCGGTGTTGGACAGCGGCGTCTCGCACCGCCAGCAGTACGCCAGCACCCGGAAGCCCTCGTAGATCAGCCCCTTGTCGTGCAAGGTCTTGAACGCCCACATGACACTCTCCATATAGGACAGATCAAGTGTCTTGTAGTCGTTGACGAAGTCGACCCAGCGGGCCTGGCGGGTAACGTAGCGCTCCCAGTCCTTGGTGTAGCGCAGCACCGAGTCGCGGCAGGCGGCGTTGAACTTGTCCACGCCGAGCGCGAGGATCTCGGCCTTGGTGGTCAGCCCCAGCTGCTTCTCCGCCTCGACCTCGGCCGGCAGCCCGTGGCAGTCCCAGCCGAACCGGCGCTCCACCCGGCGCCCGCGCATGGTCTGGTAGCGCGGCACGACGTCCTTGACATAGCCGGTCAGCAGGTGCCCGTAGTGCGGCAGGCCGTTGGCGAACGGGGGTCCGTCGTAGAAGACGAACTCGTTCGAGCCGTTCTCGCCGGCCGGACGGGCCTCGACGCTCGCCTCGAAGGTGCGGTCGGCCTGCCAGTACTCCAGGACCCGCCGCTCCAGGGCGGGCAGGTCGGGACCGCCGGCCACGCTACCGGAACCACTCATCGGGTAGGCCATCTCGGGTCGCTCTCCTCGCGCTGCGCCGTCTTCCTGCCACGCGAGGACGAGCCGAAGCCCGCGGTACCACCTCGCTTGGCGCCGCAGCTGCGGGCGCCCGCTCGTTGGCCGGCTGTCACGGGCCGGACCCGTCCGGTTCTACTGAGGCGCCGGTGGCGCCCGTTCTTCCGGAGGCTCACCGGTGATGGCCGGGTCGTCGCCTCTGGTGGTCAAGCGTACCCGAAGTCGGCTGGCCGCCTCACCCGACTTATAGAGTCGCGTCATGCTGCCGAAGCAGCCCAAGCCGCCGGCGAGGCCCAAGCCCCCGGCGAGGCAGAAGGTGCCGGCGAGGCCGAAGGTGCGGGCGTCGTGGCAGGCCGCGGTCCTGCCCGAGCACGACCTCGTCACCGAGGCGGCCTACGAGCGGCTCGACTATCGTGATGCCGACCTGACCGGCCGCAGCGCCGAGTCGGTGAGTCTGGCGCAGTGCCGGTTCAACGGCGCCGACCTGTCCGGTACGGTGCTCGACCGAGCCAGGTTGACCGACTGCCTGTTCGACAGCAGCAACCTGGCCAACGTGCGGGCCAGCGGGTCCGCACTGATCCGGGTCCACCTGTCGGCGTCCCGGATGACCGGGTTCACCTGGGTAGACAGCCTGGCCAGGGACGTCACGTTCGACGAGTGCCGGATGGACCTGTCGGGTTGGCGGTTCAGCAGGTTCCACACCGTCGTGTTCAACCGCTGCAACCTACGCCGCGCCGACTTCACCGGCGCCGACCTGACCGGTGCCCGGTTCGCCGGCTGCGACCTGACCGGCGCGCAGTTCTCCAACGCCAAGATGGCAGGCGCCCGCATCGCGGGCTGCGTGCTGGTCGACGTCGCCGGGATCACCAGCTGGGCCGGGGCGGTGGTGCAGGGCCAGGATCTGGTGGCCCTGTCGTACACGCTCGCCGCAGCGCTGGGGATCCACATCGACAACGGCGAGGGCTGACAGCTACGACCCCGCGGGCGGACCGCTACACCGCCTCGGCCAGCGACACCCCGAACCGGCGACCCGGGTCGGTCCACCACCGCCGGAGCGCGAACCCGGCGGCACCCAGCTCGCGCGCCAAACCCTCCCGGCGGAACTTGGCCGACACCTCGGTCCGTAGCTCCTCGCCGGCCGCGAAGTCGACCACCAGGTCGAGGGCTGGGATGCGTACTCCCATGGGTTTTTCCGCCCGCAGCCGCATCTCGATCCACTCCTGCACCGGGTCCCACAAGGCCACGTGGGCGAACGCCTCGACCTCGAAGTCCGCCCCCAGCTCCCGGTTGATGACGCGCAGCACGTTGCGGTTGAACTCCGCGGTCACGCCGGCCGCGTCGTCGTAGGCCGGCACGAGAATGGCGGGATCCTTGACCAGATCGGTGCCCAGCAACAGCCACTCCCCCGGCTCCAGTGGCGCGCGCAGGGCCGCCAGGAACGGCGCCCGCTCGCCGGGCAGCAGGTTGCCGATGGTCCCGCCGAGGAACGCGACCATCCGGGCGCCGCCGCGCGGCAGGAGCCCGAGGTGGCGGGTGAAGTCGCCGACCACGCCGTGCACGTACAGCGCCGGGTAGTCGGCCGCGATGGCGGCGACCGCCTTGCGCAACGCCGACTCCGAAACGTCCAGCGGGACGAACGCGCCCAGCGTGCCATGCGCCCGCAGCGCGTCGAGCAGCAGGCGGGTCTTCTCCGACGAGCCCGAGCCCAGCTCGATCAACGTCTTCGCCCCGGTGATCCGGGCGATGTCGCCGGCCCGGCGCACCAGCACCGCGTGCTCGGCGCGCGTCGGGTAGTACTCCGGAAGCTGCGTGATCCGCTCGAACAGCCGGCTGCCCCGCTCGTCGTAGAACCACTTGGGCGGAAGCCATTTCGGGGTGGCAGTCAGCCCGGCGAGCACGTCGGCACGCAGCGACCGCGACAGGTCGCGGTCGTCGAGATGGACTTCAAGCTCGGGTACCCTCACAGCGCCCCCAGTTTCGCCGTGTCCACAGTGGACCTTGTCGCGGTGACCAGCTGGCCATCTGGCACCGGTTGCCATTGGGTAACGTCGTCCAGTGGTTCGGAGCTCAGCAGCACGTGCGCCGCGCCATGGCGCATCGAAAGCGCGTGGCCCAGCGCGGTGGCCACGACCGTGTCGCCGTCGGTCAGCAGCACGTTCAGCCGTGACCCAGGCGCGGCCGTGGCGACCTCGACCACGGTCTCCGCCACCGCCTTGCCGGGTGATGCGCCTTCCCGGAGCCGGTCGCGGACCAGTGCCCACAACAGCGCCGAGTCGGTCGGCGCGTCCAGGGTCACCAGGTCGGTCACGGGCAGCCGCTCGGCCAGCCCTGCCACCGAGTCGGGCCAGCCGACGACGACGCCGTTGTGGCTGAACAACCACCGGTCCTCGGTGAACGGCGGGGTCGCGGTCTCGACCACCGGCATGCGGGCCGTTGCGGACCGGACCGCCGCGAGGATCGCGCCCGCGATCGTAACGGCCGCGAGCGCGGGCAGGTCCGGGTCTGTCCACATCGGACAGGCGCGCCGGTACCGTACCGGCGTCGTCGCACCGTCCGGGTACCAGCCGACGCCGAAGCCGTCCGCGTTGATGGTGCCGCCGCCGCGCATGTCCTTCGGTGCCCACGACTGGTGCACCAGGGCGTGCGGCGGCTCGAACAGCAAGCGTGACAACGGGATCGGCGGACCGAGGTAGGCCAGATGGCGGCACATGGCTCAGCCCGCCTCGCCAGCGCGCGGGTCACGCGCGCAGCGGAAGCCGCTGAAGATCTGCCGCCGGATCGGGTAGTCCCAGTTGCGGAACGTGCCGCGGCAGGCGGCCGCGTCGGTGCCGAACGAGCCGCCGCGCAGCACCTTGTACTCCGGCCCGAAGAACACCTGCGAGTACTCGCGGTACGGGAACGCCGTGAACCCCGGGTACCCGTGGAAATCCGTCGACGTCCACTCCCACACGTCACCGATCAGCTGGTGTACGCCCAGCGGTGACGCACCGTCGGGGTACGCGCCCACGGCCGCCGGGCTCAGGTGCCGCTGGCCCAGGTTGGCGCGGTGCGGGCCCGGCGGCTCGTCGCCCCACGGATAGCGCCGGGACTGGCCGGTCGCCGGGTCGAACCGGGCCGCCTTCTCCCACTCCGCCTCGGTCGGCAGCCGCTTGCCGGCCCACGTCGCGTACGCCTGCGCCTCGTAGAAGCACACGTGCACCACGGGCTCGTCGGGCGCCACCCGCTCGATACGGCCGAACCGGGTGTAGGCCCAGCCGTCGCCGTCGCGCCGCCAGTGCATGGGCGCCTCCAGCCCGGCCTCTGTCCGGTGCCGCCAGCCGGCCGCGCTCCACCACTGCGGCTGGTGGTACCCGCCGCCGGCGATGAACTCCAGGTACTGGCCGTTGGTGACCGGCGCCGCGTCGATGAAAAACGCCGGCACGTGCACGGTATGCGCCGGCCGCTCGTTGTCCAGCGCCCACGGCTCGGTCGAGGTACCCATCGTGAACGGCCCGCCCGGGATCAGGACCTCCCCGGCGACCGGCACCTTCGCAGCGGGTGGCGGTGACGCGGTGAGCACCGGCGGGCCGAGGCGGAGCTGGTGGGTGGCGAGCATCGTCTCGTCGTGCTGCTGCTCGTGCTGCACGATCATGCCGAAGGCGAACCCGTCGGCGACGAGCGTCCGGCCCTCCAGCGGCACCCGGTCCAGGACGTCGAGCGCCTTGTCCCGCACGGTACCGACGTACGCCCGGGCCTCCGCCGGCCCGAGCAGCGGCAGCTGCGGCCGCGACCGGCGCGGGTGGCGGAACGCGTCGTAGAGGTGGTCGATGTCCTGGCGTACCGGCTCGCGCCCGCCGACGTCCCGGACCAGCCACAGCTCCTCCTGGTTGCCGACATGCGCCAGGTCCCAGACCAGCGGCGACATCAGCGGGGAGTGCTGGCGCACCAGGTCGGCGTCGTCGACCGCGTCGGTCAGCAGGACACTGCGCGCCCGCGTGCGCTCGAGGTCGGCGGCCAGTCGGGCACGCAGTGGTCCGGTCATCGGAGCACCTCCGTTCCAGCCGCCAGCCGGCGACCCACGATCTCGGCGACTTCGGCGCGCTCGCGCGGCCCGAGGTCGGTACGGTTCAGCGCCCGGCAGGCGAGCTCGAGCACCGCCCCGGCGGCCCGCCGCAGCACCGGATCGGCCAGGCCGAGCCGAGCGGCGTCGACCCACCGGTCGGCGACCGGCGCGCAGAGCTCGGTCGCGGCATCCACTGTGGACTCGTCGGCCAGCAGCGCGGTCAGCACGGCCACCGGGGCCAGCCACTCCTGCGGTGGCTGCGCGTCGAGGTAGCGCAGCTCGACGTACCCGCGCGGACGCACCGGCGGGAACAGCGTGGTCAGGTGGTAGTCCAGATCGTCCACTGTGGGCGGTGGCCCGGGCAACGCACCGGAGATCCAGTCCGCGAACGTCACCCCGTGCGGTACGTGCCAGGAGCCGCCCGGCCGCCGTACGCACAGCAGCGGCGCCCGCAGCGCGTAGCGCGCCCAGTCGGCGGCGGGGTCGCCGCCGCGGAACGCCGGCGCGCTGCGCGCCGGATCGATGCCCAGCCAGGAGCGCATCCGGGCGGACGCCCAGCCGGTGTGGCGCCCGGCGTGGCGCGGCGCGTTGGCGAACGTGGCGAGCAGCACCGGGCCGAGCGCGTGCATGGCCGCCCAGCGGGGCCGGACCCGGTCGATGGCTCCCGCGTCGAGGCAGACCTGCACGGCTGCGGTGCTGCACATCATTACGCGCCCGTGCGGGCCCCGATGGTCGAACGAGAGCGCCATGGCGTCGTATCGCGGGGTGTGCAACAGCTGTCGCGGTGCTCGATAGGCGTCGATGCCCTCGGCGCCGAGACGCAGACCGACCCGGCCGAGCATCTCGATAAGGCGTTGCAGGTCGGCGGAGACCGTGGCATGCAGTGCGGCGAGGGATGGGCCGGGCGGGCTGGATAGCTCCACCTGACCGCCGGGTTCGGCGGTGACGGCGCTGCCGCTGGGAAGGCGGGCGTGCGGGCTCGTGGGGCTCAGGGTGGGTGGCGCGTACGGACCGAGGGCTTCTCGCAGGATGTCGGCGCGGAGGGGACGGGCGGGATCGTCGATGTCATGGACCGTCCACTCCAGCTCGACGCCGACCAGGACCGGAGGGCCGGTCTTGAAGCAGATCGACGCGATGTAGCCGGCGGCCTCGTCGACCTCGCGGAGCACCGCTCCGGGTTCTGCGAAGGCTGGGTCGGTCACACGCTGTTGCCCGACGACTGCCACACGCTTCCCCCTCCGCCGTTCAGCCTCTGCCGACGTTACCCAAGGATCTCGACCGCTGCATCCGGACGGTTCGTCCGTTCCGTTTCTGTCGGAGGGCGCCGTTACCGTACGCCCGTGGCAATAGACCAGGATCTGGCGCGGGAGCGGGGGCGGCGCTGGCTGCCGGCTCGACGGCCGCGTTCGATCGAGCAGGCCGCGCGGTTCGTCGAGGCGGTCGGCTTCGCGCTGCTGTTCCCGGCGGACCGGATCGCGGCGCCGTCGCTGTTCGAGGCCGTAGCCGGTCCGGACGCGCAGCCGTGGGAGCACGGCATGGGACCGGCCGAGTCGACCGTTTGGGAGTGGAAGGACGCCCTGCCCGAGGCGGGTCTGGCCTGGTACGGCCGCTTCCTGCACCGCCGCGCGTCGCTGCTGTCGCCAGAGCTCCTCGCGGCGCTCTACCCCGGCGCCGGCGAGCCTGATGACCACCGGGCGCTGCCGCTGTCCGAGGCGGCGCACCGCGTCGCCGACGCCCTGCTCACCGGCCCGTTGCCGAGCTCTGCGCTTCGAGAGCTGATCGGCAACCGCAGCCACTACGACCGCGCGATCGGCGAGCTGCAGCGTCACCTGCTCGTCTCGTCAGCCGGTGTCCAGGAGCAACGAACCGGCTGGCCTGCCGTCGTGCTCGAGCTGACCTGCCGCCTCTTCGAGGTGGGCGGCGGCCCCGACCACCCGCAGGCCGCGGACCGCTATCTACGCACGGTGGTGGCGGCGAGCCCGGTGGACCTGGCGCGGGCGTACGGGTGGAGCGCGGCCGGCGCTCGCCGCGTGCTTGACGAGCTGGTGGCAGCCGGGCGGGCCGCACGCTCGCCAACGGGCTACTCGACGCTGTCCTAGCTTCCCTACTTCGCGGTCAGGTCAGCTCGGGAAACCAGAGCGCGATCTCCCGCTTGGCGCTGTCTGCCGAGTCCGAGGCGTGCACCAGGTTCTCCCGGTTGGACAGGGCCAGGTCGCCGCGGATCGTGCCCGGGGCGGCTTTGCGGCCGTCCGTCATCCCGGTCAGCAGGCGAGTCACCTCGACCGCTTGGTCTCCGGCGAGCACCATGGCGACCAGTGGTCCACTCGTCATGAAATCCCGCAGCGGCGGGTAGAAGGGCTTGTCAAGATGCTCCGCGTAGTGCCGGTCGGCCAGCTCGACGTTCATCGAGCGCAGCACCATGGCCTCGATGCGCAGACCCTTGCGCTCGAACCGGCGGACCACCTCGCCGACAAGCCCCCGGCGCACCGCGTCTGGCTTGACAAGTACCAGCGTGCGCTCGCAGACGGTGCTTCCGCGTTCGCTCGCTTCCGCGCCAGCTCGTTCGGTCACGGCCGCAGCCTAATGGGACTTCCCTTCTCGGGTCGAACCGGCCTAGCCTGGCCATATCCCCGGGGGAGGTTTGCTTGGCCACCGCCAATCGCTGGTCGCTGTCCGACCGCCGGAAGGTCACCGCAATCGGCATGGCAGTCATAGGGGCGTTCACCCTGTGCTGCGGCGCCGGTATGACCAACCCGGCCATCATCGGGCTGGGCGCTGCCGTCCTCACCCTGGGGCCGGGCTTCATTGTCATGTCCGGCGTGCGGGACAGCAACCGGGAGTACGTCTACGGCACCGCACACGTCCACAGCGCCTCTCCCCCACCGGCGGCCGGCCACACCGGCCGGTGCGAGCTACACCTGCTGATCAACGCCCCAGGCATCGAGGGCGTCGCGGTACGGGTACGCGACGCGGCCGTGCCCGTCAGCAAATGGCCGGACACCGGCGCCACCCTGCCGATCCTGGTGGCCGCGGGCGATCCGCGCCGGGTCAAGGTGCTCTGGGACGAGGTACGCACCCACCGCGAGATCGCCGAGGAGGGTGAGCTCTACCCGGAGGCGTACGCGGCGACCGCCGGCACGACGGCCGCCCAAGCGTTCCTCGGCGCACAGCCGGTGTCCGCCGCTGACGAGGCCGTCCTGATCGGCGAGCCCATGCCGGTCGGCGAGCCCATGCCGGTCGGCGAGCCCATGCCGGTCGGCGAGCCGATGCGGGTCGAGGAGGAGGCGCCGGTCGAGGAGCGGCTGGTGACCGTCGGTGCGGACAACGGCGCCGCGGCCGGGTTCGACGTACCCGCCTATCCGACCGGTGCCGCCAGGACCGCCACCGGGATCGCCAGGGTGCTGTCCAGTGAGACCACCACCGACCTGCCGCCGGTGGAGGCCGAGCCCGCCGAGCCCGCCGAGTCCGTCGAGCCCACCGTCGAGCCGCCCGTCGAGCCCGTCGAGTCCGTCGAGCCCACCGTCGAGCCGCCCGCCGAACCCACCGTCGAGCCGCCCGCCGAACCCACCGTCGAGCCGCCCGCCGAACCCATCGACGAGCCGCCCGCCGAGCCCACCGACGAGGTGGCGGTCACGACATCGGCGGCGGGACCTCCCGCGATCCGGTTCCCGCTGCCGCGCCGGCGACCGCCGAGCCCGCGCCCCCGGCCGGCCGATGAGGTGGTCGCCAGCGGCGCCGCGTTCATCGGCGCGCCGACCTCGCCGCCGCTGGCCGGCGACGACCTGACCAACGACCCGTTCGCGGTCTCCGAGCCGGCCGAGCCAGCGAGGACCGCCCCGAACGTCCTTGAGATGACCATCGCCGGCCCGATCACCGCAATCCCGGTCGAGGCTGCCTCGCCCGCCGACGCGGCACCCGAAGCGGCGTCCACCGAGCGCGACGCCGTGCGAGACGCCGATCGGGGCCCCGAGCGGCCGCCGGACGACTCCGCCGATCCCGCCGCCGACCTCGCGGAGCCGGACCGCGGGCCGGCGACCGCCGCGCAGGCGGTCGCCCTGCCGCAGCCGGGCCTCGACCGCGTCAGCGGCGTCAGCGTCACCCTGATCGTCTCGGATCTGGCACGATCGCTCGCCTTCTACCGGGACACCCTCGGGCTCGCCGAGATCGACTCGGGCAACGGCAGCGCGGTGCTCGCCTCTGGCGACGCCCGCATCACGCTGCGCCGGGTGGCCGACATGGCGCCGGTCGACCGCCGGGTCGTGCACCTCAACTTCGAGGTCGACGACGTACAGGTCGCCTACGAGCGCCTACGCGCCCGCGGCGTGGAGTTCGTCCACAAGCCGCGGGTCGTCAACAAGGGCGAGACGCTCGAACAATGGTCGGCGACGTTCCGGGATCCGGACGGGCACACGATCGCCCTCACTCGCTGGCGGATCCGTTAGCGGTCACCGTCCGGCGCACGTGGAGCACGTAGGCCCAGAGCAGGCCGAAGATCACCCCGAGCACAGCCAGCGACCAGTGCAGCCAGCCGGCGACGATGAGGCCGACGGGAATGATGGCGGCGGCGTGCCAGGCCCACGCCCGGCGCAACAGACCCGCCAGGACGACAGCCAGCACGGCGAGCGCCACGACGACGACGATCGCCGGGCCGCGGTTGACCCCGCCGAGGCGCACCAGCGGCGCGATCGCAAGCAGCAGCACGAGCGCCTCAACCGCGAGCGCCGCGGCGCCCACGCCCCGGGTCGCCGCCGACGGGTCCCGCAGCCCACTCATCGTCTCAGCAACCGCCGGGCGTCGGCGACCGTCACGACCGAGCCGGTAATGAGCACACCCAGGCCGGCGGGCTCCCCACCGTCCACATCGGACTCCGCCAACGCCACCGCTGTCTCGATGGCATCGGGCATGGCCGGCGCTACCCGTACCCGGTCGGCACCGAAGACGGCCACGGCGACGTCAGCCAGCGCAGCGGCGGGCATGGCGCGGGGCGAGGAGCTGCGGGTAACCACAACGGCGTCGGCAATCGGTTCCAACGCCTCCAGGATCCCGTACGCATCCTTGTCCGCAAGCACGCCCACGACGGCGACCAGGCGGCGGAAGTCGAACTCCTCTTGCAACGCCGCCACGGTGGCCGCCATCCCGGCGGGGTTGTGAGCGGCGTCGAGCAGGATCGCCGGGGCGCTACGCATACGCTCCAGCCGCCCCGGCGAGCTGGCCGCCGCGAACCCGGCCCGCACCACCTCAGGGTCGAGCGAACGCTCGACGCCGGCCCCGAGGAAGGCCTCCGCCGCCGCGAGCGCCACCACCGCGTTCTGCGCCTGGTGCGCGCCGTGCAGCGGGAGGTAGATCTCGTCGTACTCCCCGGAAAGCCCTTGCAGCGTGAGCACCTGGCCGCCGACGGCGAGCGTGCGCCGCAGCACGCCGAACTCGCTGCCCTCGCGGGCGATCGTGGCCGACATCTCGGCGCAGCGGCGCAGGATCGGCTCGACTGCCTCCTCCGGCTGGGCGGCGCAGACCAGGGTCGCTCCCTTGTGGACGATGCCCGCCTTCGCCCAGGCGATGTCGGCGATGGTGTCCCCCAGCCACTCCATGTGGTCCAGCCCGATCGGGGTGATGACACAGGTCTGCGCCTGGAGCACGTTGGTGGAGTCCTCGGCGCCGCCCAGCCCGACCTCGACCACCGCCACGTCGACCGGCGCGTCGGCGAACGCCGCGAACGCCATCGCCGTGGTCATGTCGAAGTACGTCAGGGTGTCGGTGCCGATCTCCAGCGCCTTCTCGTCGAGGAACCGGGCCACCGGAGCCACCTCGCGGTACACCTCGACGAAGCGCTCCTCGCTGATCGGCTCGGCCTCGATGCTGATCCGTTCCCGCACGCTGTCCAGGTGCGGGCTGGTGTACCGGCCGGTGCGCAGCCCGTGTGCGCGCAGCAGGGCGTCGATCATGCGGGCGGTGGAGGTCTTACCGTTGGTCCCGGTCAGGTGGATCGCCGGGTACGCCCGCTGCGGGCTGCCGAGCAGGTCCAGCAGCGAGGCAACACGCCCGATGTCGAAGACCATCCGGGTGTACCCCCGGCTGAGCAGCTCCGCCTCGATCCGCGCGAAGTCGTTCATGCCGCGAATTCCTCGTTCATGCCGCCGAGTCCTCGTTCATGCCGCGTCGACCCAGAAGGCGCGACGTACCACGCGCGGGTCCCCTGGCTTGGGCACCTCGACGCGGCCGGCGATCCGGTAGCCCGCGGCCGCCAACTCCTCCTCGGTCGCGCGCCGCTGCCTGGCCTCGTTGTAGATGCCGATGATCAGGCGTCGCCCGACCGCGTGCGCCAGCAGGTGCGCCACGAGGTCGATCCGCCGTCCGGGTGGCACGTACTCCAACCCGGTACGCACGTAGTCGAAGCGCCTGGGCGGCTGCCAGTAGAGGGCGTTACCGGTCCAGATCCGCTCCGCCCAGTGCGGCAGCCGCGTCCGCGCCAGGTCCGCCAGCTCCGGTGACAGATCAAGCCCGTACGGCTCGAGCGCGATCCCGTCCTCCGCCGCCCAGGCGTGTACGCACTCCATCAGGTGCCCGCTGGCACACCCGATGTCGAGGAAGTCGCCGGGTACGTCGACCGCCGCCAGCACCGGCCGCCGGGCCGCCTCCCAGCGCGCCGCGTCGCCCGAGTGCCCGGACTGGGCGCGCGGGCTGTCCCCAGCCAGGTACGCCGGAACCAGCAGGGCCTGGGTGGCAGCGAACCAGCCCGCCTCGTCGATCTCGCCGGCGGCTAATGCGGCGTCGATGGCCGCCCACTCCCGGGCTCCCCGGTCGATGGACAGCTCGATCGGCGGCAGGTCTGATGCCATGTCAGGCGGGCAGGGTGTCAAGCTGGCCGTTGATGCGGGCCAGGTCAGCCTCGGCGGCCGCCAGCCGGTCCCTGATCTTGGCCACGACGTGGTCGGGCGCCTTGCCGACGAAGGCCGGGTTGTCGAGCTTGGCGCGGCACTGGGCGGCCTCCTTCTCGGCGGCCGCGCGGTCCTTCTCCAGGCGCGCCCGCTCGGCCGCCACGTCGATGACGCCACGGGTGTCCAGCGCCACGCTGACCCCACCCGCTACCGCGAGCGTGGCGGTAGCGGCGAAATCCTCGCCCGGCTCGTCGAGGCGGGCCAGCGCACGGATGAGCGGCTCGTGCGCGGCGAGACCGCCGCCAGCGCGACCGGCACCAGCGCGCGCACCACCAGCGCGACCGCCATGGGCGCGACCAGCACCAGCGCGACCGCCACGGGCGCGACCGGCGGCACCTTTGGAGCCTTTGGAACCCGCCTCGATGAGGCCAGACAACCGGGCGGCGACCCGCTGGCCGGGCTTGACGCCCTGGTCGGCACGGAACCGGCGGACCTCGGTGACCACCCGCTGCAGTAACGCGATCTCGGCCACTGCTGCGCTGTCCACATAGGACTCGTCCACCGCGGGCCACGGCGCGACCACGGTCGAACCGCCGTCGGGGGCGAGCGCGAGCCGCAACTCCTCGGTCACGAACGGGATCACCGGATGCAGCAACCGCAGCAGCTGGTCCAGCACGTGCCCCAACACCCGCCGGGTGCGCTCTGCCGGCTCCCCGCCAGCCGCCAGCACCGGCTTGGTGAGCTCCAGGTACCAGTCACAGACGTCGTCCCAGGCGAAGTGGTAGAGCGTGTCGCAGACCTTGGCCAGCTCGTACCCCTCGAAGTCCGCGTCGACCTCGTCAATCACCTGCTGGAGCCGGGACAGGATCCAGCGGTCCACGGCCGACAGCTCGCCGGCCGGCGGAAGGTCGCCGCTCACATGGGCGCCGCCGAGGAGTGCGTACCTCGTGGCGTTCCACAGCTTGTTGCAGAAGTTGCGGGCGCCCTGCACCCACTCCTCGCTCACCGGCACGTCGGCGCCTGGGTTGGCGCCCCGGGCGAGGGTGAAACGGGTGGCGTCGGCGCCGAAGCGGTCGATCCAGTCCAGCGGATCGACCACGTTGCCGAACGACTTGGACATCTTCTTGCCGTGCTGGTCGCGCACCATCCCGTGCAGCGCGACGACGTCGAACGGCTGGCGGCCGTCCATGGCATAGAGCCCGAACATCATCATCCGGGCCACCCAGAAGAACAAGATGTCGTACCCGGTGACCAGCACGCTGGTCGGATAGAAGCGCGCGAGGTCGGTGGTCTCGTCCGGCCAGCCCAGCGTGGAGAACGGCCACAGCGCGCTGGAGAACCAGGTGTCTAGAACGTCCTCGTCTTGCCGCCAACCCGGGCCCGGCGCCGCCTCGTCCGATCCCACGCAGACCGTCTCGCCCTTCGGGCCGTACCAGACCGGGATGCGGTGCCCCCACCACAGCTGGCGGGAGATGCACCAGTCGTGCATGTTGTCGACCCAGGCGAAGTACCGCTTCGCCAGCTCCGGCGGCTCGATGCGCACGCGGCCGTCGCGCACCGCGTCTCCCGCGGCGCGCGCCAGCGGGGCGGTGTGGACGAACCACTGCAGCGACAGCCGCGGCTCGACGATCGTGCCGCAACGCTGGCAGTGGCCAACCGCGTGTAGGTACGGCCGCTTCTCCGCAACGATGCGGCCCTGCTCGCGCAGCGCGGCGACGACCGCCGGCCGCGCCTCGAAGCGGTCGAGGCCCTGGAACGGGCCGGGGGCGGTGATGACGCCGCGTTCGTCCATGATCGTCAGCGGCGTCAGCCCGTGCCGCTGGCCGATCTCGAAGTCGTTCGGGTCGTGCGCCGGCGTCACCTTGACCGCACCGCTGCCGAACGCGGGGTCGACGTGCGGGTCGGCCACGATCGGGATCCGCCGCCCGGTCAGCGGCAGCTCGACCTCGGCGCCGATCAGCCGGCGGTAGCGCCGGTCGTCAGGGTGCACCGCGACGGCGGTGTCGCCGAGCATGGTCTCGGCTCGCGTGGTGGCCACCACGATCGAGGTGGCGCCGTCGCCGTACCTGATGCTCACCAGCTCGCCGTCTTCGTCGGCGTGCTCGACCTCGATGTCCGACAGCGCGGTCAGGCAGCGCGGGCACCAGTTGATGATGCGCTCCGCGCGGTAGATCAGCCCGTCGTCGTACAGCCGCTTGAAGATCGTTAGTACCGCCCGGGACAGCCCCTCGTCCATGGTGAACCGCTCGCGGGACCAGTCCACCGAGTCGCCGAGGCGGCGCATCTGGCCGAGGATCGCGCCCCCGGACTCGGTCTTCCACCGCCAGACCCGCTCGACGAACTTCTCCCGGCCTAGGTCGTGCCGCGACATGCCTTCGCGGGCGAGCTGGCGTTCGACCACGTTCTGGGTCGCGATGCCGGCGTGGTCCATGCCGGGCAGCCACAGCGTCTCGTACCCCTGCATGCGGCGGCGGCGGACCAGCGCGTCCTGGATGGTGTGGTCCAGGGCGTGCCCCATGTGCAGCGAACCGGTGACGTTCGGCGGCGGGATCACGATGCAGAACGGTGGTCGGTCACTGCCGGCGTCCGCGCCGAACAGACCCGCGGCTACCCACTCGTCGTAGCGTCGCTGCTCGACGTCGACGGGCACGTACTGAGCCGGCAAAGGCTCGCGGAGGGTCTGTGTCGTATCGGTCACGGGTGCGAGTCTACGGCGGGCGCCGATGGCGACTACGCTCGCCAGGCGTACCGAATGGTCCGCTCCCGCAGCTTCGCCTTGCGGCCCGGATCATTCGCCGAACGCGCGGAAGGGACGCCGCAGGATGACCGATGACGGGAGATGGGCGCCGGCCGGCGAGCTGATCTCGGCACCGGCGAGCGGGGCCGCGGCCGAACCGGCCGAACTGGCGGAACCGGCCGACGACGACGCGCGCCGGCGGAGGCGCCGCATCCGGGCCATCGCGCTCGGCGCCGCGCTGGCCGTCCTGCTGTGCCTCGCCGTAATCTTCGGGCCGACCGCCTGGCAGGTTCTCCAGGAGAAGGACGCCACGATCGCGACACCCCCTCAGGTCGCGGGCCTCACCCTCGACGAGACGCCGGCTGCGAAGGACACTGCGGACTACCTCAAGACGGCGCTGGAGGCCGGTGTAGCGATGAGGTCCGCGGTGGGCGCGGTCTACACCGACGGCGGCGGCGCCACGCGCAGCGTCATCATCGTCGGAGGTACCGGCTTGTTCCTCTCCCCCGGCAAGCAGCTCGATGCCGCGTTCGGGCTCATCACCGACGAGACCGGCGGTGTGACGGGAGTACGCACGGTGCCAGCCGGCCCGCTCGGCGGGACCATGAAATGCGGCACCACCCCGACCGATGACGGCACTATGCCGGTGTGCGGCTGGGCGGATCACGGATCTCTCGTCTTGGCTCTTTTCCCGGGCCGTGGAGTCGACGAGTCGGCGAACCTGATGCGCCAGCTGCGCGGGGCGATGCAGCACCGGGGCTGAAACACACATCAGGGCCACCCGAAGGTGGCCCTGATGAGATGTCCGGCGGCGTCCTACTCTCCCACACTCTCTCGGGTGCAGTACCATCGGCGCTGGAGGGCTTAGCTTCCGGGTTCGGAATGGGTCCGGGCGTTTCCCCTCCGCTATGGGCCGCCGTAACGCTGTGAACTT
>WNGA01003806.1_pt1 | contig 54802 bp, 49 predicted proteins | sample 5400061 | NCBI WGS metagenome assembly WNGA01 (sample SAMN13153366, study PRJNA577476) | soil metagenome | isolation source: 100 cm soil or saprolite under grassland replicate 2 | place: USA:California | collected 2016-06-15
CAGCGCAGCCGGGTGATCGGGTCGGTGCACCGCCGCGGAGCGGTGTTCGCCGACGGGGCGGTCTCCACGGTGGCGTGGCTGCGGTCGCGGCTGCGGATGTCCGACGGTGCCGGGCAGGTGCGGGCGGCGGCCGCGGCGCGGGGCGTGCCGGAGCTGGCGAGCGCATACGCCGCCGGGCAGGTGTCCTTCCAGCAGGTGTCGGTGGTGGCGGCGGTGCTGCCGGACATCGACCCGGCGGTGTTGGCGTCCGGGGCGGGCAAGCTGCTGGCCGAGCAGGCCACCCAGCTCGCCCCCGGGCTGCTGCGGCACGCCGCCGTTCACATTAGGGACCATTTCGACCCCGACGCCGCGGAGCGGCGGGCCCGGCAACGCCAGGAGGAGCGCTGGCTGAGCGTGGCCCGCAACCTTCGACGGCGCCGTGGCGGTACAGGGGCTGCTGGACCCCGACGGCGGCGAGCTGCTGCTGAACACGCTGACCGCGCTGCTGCCCCCAGCCGTGGCGCACGACCCAAGGTCCCCGGCGCACCGGCGGGCCGACGCCCTGCTGGACCTGTGCCGGCTGGCCGCCAACCACACCCCACAGGCGGGTGGCGAGAAGCCCCACGTCACCGTGACGGTGAGTTGGGAGACGTTGCGCGGCGCCGGCACCGCCACGCTAGGCTCCGGCGTGCCGGTCACCGCGGAGACCGCCCGCCGGCTCGCCTGCGACGCCACCGTCATCCCGGCGGTGCTCGGCAGCGCGGGTGAGCCGCTGGACCTGGGTCGGGCGGCCCGGCTGGTCAGCACCGCCCAACGAAGGGCACTCGTGCTGCGCGACCAAGGCTGCCGCTTCCCCGGCTGCGACCGCCCTCCACAATGGACCGACGCCCATCACCTGGTGCCCTGGGCCAACGGCGGCCCCACCAACCTGGACAACCTCGTCTCACTATGCAGGTGGCACCACACCGCCGTCCACGAAGGCGGCTGGACCCTGCACCTGGACACCCTCACCAACACCGTCACCGCAACCAGACCCGACCGCCAACCCCTCGACATCACCAGCCAGCCGAGGAACCGCTCACCCAGCCCGGATTAGCTCCGTTGTTCGGGTCGAGGGGTGACTCGCGCACGATGCACTCGACATTGCGGTCATAGTCCGCCGCGGTCATGAGCCGGCAGAGGTCCACCACCGCCCCCCTGCCGACCGCGAAGGTCATCAAGGCGTACTTCAACCAGCGCTGACCCGAGCAGGTCGCCCCGCCCGCCGGGTACCGCAGCTCGACGGTGCGCACGTTGTCGAAGCCCGCCTCCCGCAGCCACGGCTCAAGCTTCGGTGCGAAGCCGGTAAGCCCGAGTCGCCGCACCATCTCGTACCCGCGCTCGTGGATCTCCGACGCGGCCGGGTGGTCCAGCCGGACCGCGTCGTCGGGGATGGTGCCGACCAGCACGACCCCGCCGGGTCGAAGCGCGGCGGCCACGTTGGCCAGGGCCGCCGGCTTGTCGGGCAGGTAGAGCAGGACCAGCCACAAGACAGCGACGTCGAAGCCGGAAGCGACATCGGCGATCGGCTGCCGCACGTCGTGGACCACGAACCGCGCGTTGGTCTCGGCGGCCGAGGCGGCCTCGATGGCAGCGGCCTCGATGGCGGCGGCGTTGATGTCCATCCCGAGCACCTGCGCCTTGGGATAGCGCCTGGCGATCTCGCGGGTGAGCTGGCCCTCGCCGCAGCCCAGGTCAAGCACCGACCAGGCGGCCCGGTCCGGGGCGGTTGGCAGGCCGCCGAGCTGCAGGGCCCGGTCGAACCAGGCGTTAAGGTCTTCCCGCAACAAGCCGAACTGGTACCGCAGCCGTTCCCGGTCGTCGACGTGGCGTCCGAACACGTAGCTGGACGGATCGTCGTCCATACACAGTGATGCTATGACCGTAACAATGCGCTTGTCAGCGGCCGTACGGTCTCCTCGATCTGGTCGGCGACCCGGCTGAAGTACAGGTCGCTGCGGCCCCACGGGTCGTCGAGGTCGTCGGCGGTGCGGGGCAGCTGACCGCCCCGCACGGCGTCGCCCTCGGCGACCAGCGCGACACCCCGGGCGTACACCGCCTGTGGGTCGGGTGCGCCGGGTGGCAGCAGGTAGACGTTGACCCGGCCGAGCAGGCGGCCGAACTCGCCGAGCACGAAGGTGCGCGGCGCGGCGTCCGGGCGCAGCCCCAGCACCTGGTCGTGCTGGCTGGTCGTCGCGGTGAGGATCAGGTCGCTCGTGTCGATGTGCTCAGCGCGCAGCTTGCGCGCCATGAACCGGTCCGGGTCGCCGCCGCGCTTTCGCACCTGGCGGGCCGCGGCGCCCTCCATCTCGGCGCCCACGTGCCATCCGCCCGTACCCGCGCTGTGCACGTGCAGCAGCTCGTCGGCCTTGTCGCCGACCATGTTGTGGGCGGCGAGCAGCATCAGCCGCTCGGCCATCGGTGAGCGGCAGATGTTGCCCATGCAGACGTGGAGCACCGTGAACGGTGGCATGGTCAGTACTCCGGCTCGGCGAGGTCCGGGGCGACCTCGCGCAGCTTCTCGACCGGCACCGCGCCGGCGCGCAGCAGCCGCGGCCGGTCCCCGGTCAGGTCCACGATCGTGCTGGCCACCCGGTTCTGCGAGGGACCGGCCTCCAGGTACACGCTGACCGTGTAACCCAGCTGTTCGCGGGCCTCCTCGGCGGTGACGGCCGGCGGCTGGCCGGTCTTGTTGGCCGAGGAGACGGCCATCGGCCCGGTCTCCCGCAGGACCTCGAGGGCGACCGGGTGCAGCGGCATGCGTACCGCGACCGTGCCGTTGGTCTCGCCCAGGTCCCACTCCAGGGTGGGCGAGTGCTCGACCACGATCGTCAGCGCCCCGGGCCAGAACGCCTCGACCAGGTCACGGGCGACCGCCGGCAGGCTGATCACCAGACCGTCGAGGGTGTTGCGGGAGCCGACGAGCACCGGGGGCGGCATCTGGCGGTCCCGGCCCTTCGCGTTCAGCAGCGAGCTCACCGCCCACGACTTGAACGCGTCCGCGCCAAGGCCGTACACCGTGTCGGTGGGCAGCACGACCAGGTCGCCGCGCTGGACGGCCTCGACCGCCGCGGCGATACCGCGATCGCGTTCGGCGACCAGGGAGCAGTCGTAAAGCATCACGGCATGCAGTCTGCCAAACGTCGCGCGGTGGCGAAGCGCGGCCGGCCGGCGAGATCGCGATGGTCGGCCACCTCGACGAAGCGCCCATCGGCGCGCAGCAGGGCGGGCACGGCGTCCGCGTGCGAGTCGTCGTGCTCCACGCCGAACCAGCCGTCCGGACGCAGCAACGCCGCCACGCGCGCCACGAGCGGCGCGATCACGTCCAGGCCGTCGGTGCCGGCGAAGACGGCTGAGTACGCCTCGTGCCGCCCCACCTCCGGTGGCACCGGGGTACCGGCCGGGACGTACGGCGGGTTGCACAGCACCAGGTCCACCCGGCCGTCCAGATTGGACAGTACGGCCGGGTCGGTCGCGTCGCCCGCCACGATCTCGATGGAGCCGCCCGAGGCGTTGCGCCGTAACCATTCCAGCGCGGCGGGGTCGCGCTCAACGGCGTACACCCTCGCTTGTGGACCCTCGCGCGCGACGGCGAGCGCGATCGCCCCGGAGCCGCTGCAGAGGTCGACGACGGTGGCCGATCCGGCAGGCAGCTTGCCAAGGCCCCACTCCGCCAGCAGCTCGGTCTCCGGCCGCGGGACGAACACGCCCGGGCCGACCGCCACCTCCAGACCGTAGAACGGGGCGGTGCCCAGCAGGTGCTGCAGCGGGAGCCGGTCGGCCCGCTGCCCGATCAGCTCGCGGAACCGCCGCGCCTGCGCGGGGGTCAGCGCGGGAGCGAGTGGCAGCCGGCCGCGCGGCACGCCGAGCACGTGGGCGGCGACGAGCTCGGCGTCGACGCGGGGCGAGCCAACCCCAGCTACGGACAAAACGCCCACAGCCGCATTGATCGCCCGAGTTGTGTCGAGCAATTCGCCTTCCGGCGTGTGCTCTACGGTCGGTGACACCCCATAATCATGTGGCACTGCCGCGCGCCGTCACCGCGCGGCTCGAAAGGGGGGGCCACCCCATGCCCGCAAGCACCGACAGCAGCACCGCGCTCAGCCGGGTCCGCACGCTGCTGGTGGAGGAACGGTCGGGCGAGGCGATCAGCTTAGTCGATCATCTCCTCGCGTCACACGACGACCCGCGCCTCCGCGCAGACCTGCTCGCGCTGCGGCTCACCGCGCTCATCAACGAGGGCCGCCGCGCCGAGTTCGCGTCCACAATGGACGCCGCGTTCGAAGCCACCCGGGCCCGCCCCGAGCCCGGCCGGATGGGCAAGATGCACGCGCTGGCGGCGCTCGTGGCGCTGCGCGACGACTCGCTCGACCGCTGTGTCACCCATCTGATCCACAGCTCGCGCGCGCTCGCCGCGGCCGAGCTGACCGACGCCGGCATCGCCTGGGCATGGCACGACCTGGCGATGGCCTACTCGTACGCCGGGTTCCACGCGCACGCCCAGTCCACGCTGGAGCGGGCCCGCCAGGTCGCCGCCACGCTGGGCATGCCGGCCGGCGTGTTCGCCGCGCCGCAGATCCGGCTGCGGCAGGCGGTCTGGCTGGACCAGCGCGGCGACACCGACAGCTGCCAGCGGATCCTGCGGGCGGTCGGCCAGGAGCTGGAGACGCTGCGCTCAACCGGTGCGCTCGACGCGATGCGGCCAAGCAGCCGCGTGGTTTACGGCTACGCGATCGCGCGGCTGGCCGCCCTGGGCAACCCGGGCCCGCTCGGCCGCGTCGACCCGACGCCGCTGCTGGCCGGCACGAGCGAGTCCGTCATAGCCAAGGACCTGCGGGTGCTCGGCACGGTGTGCACGGCCATCGCCAACAAGCGCGCCATCGAGGCGGTGGCGCGCCTGGAGGCGGCGCAGGTCACCGACACCACGCTCGGCCCGGCCGAGCCGCATCGCCTGCGCGCGCTGGCCCACATCGCCAGCGACGACCACAAGTCCGCGCTCGCGGCCGACCGGCACGCGTTCTGGCTGGCGTACGCCCAGTCCGAGCGGATCCGGGACCTGTTCGTCGACGCGGTCGCCGCCCGGCTCGACCACGAGGACCTGCGTCGCAACGTGGCTCGCCGGGGCGCCGAGCCGAACACCGACCCGCTCACCGGCCTGCCGAACCGGCCCTACCTCGAGCGTTACGTGGCCGACCTGTTGGCGCGCCAGGAGGCGGTGTCGCTGGGCATCTGCGACCTGGACGGGTTCGCGGCGGTCAACGCCGTACATGGGCAGGTATCCGGCGACCTTGTCCTACAACGGATCGCCGGCGTGCTCAACCGGGTCATGCGGCGTGGCGACTTCGTAGCCCGGTACGGCGGCGACGAGTTCATGGTGGTGCTGCCCACCACCTCCCCGGCCGAAGCTGCGGAGATCGCCCGCCGGATCGTCCGGGCGGTCGCGGCCGAGGACTGGCAGGCGCTGGTACCCGGCACGCCGGTCGCGGTACGGATCGGCTGGGCAGGGGTGTCCGGAGACGGCCCGTTCGCCTCGGCCGCCGAAGCGTTCAAGGCGGCCGATCACGCCATCACGCAGGTGAAGTCGCTCGCGAAGAGCTGACCGGCACCCGGCCTCGCGGGCCTTCCCGCCTCAGGCGCGGGCCTTCCCGCCTCAGAGCGGGGTGCGCCTGTTGTGGTTGCTGGCCAGCCAGCGCTGCACCTCGGCGCGCTCGCGGGCCCGTTGCTGGTCGGCGCACACGGCCGACCACGCGTTGGCACGGGCGGTGGGAACCCGGTCCTCGCCGAGCACGGTGCACCCTACTCGGTAGAGGATGCCGGCGGCGGTGCCGATGACGGCCCGGGGTGCTGCGCTGAGGTCAACGGTCGGACGGTCTGGAGTGGTCATGGCATGTACTCCTCGGGTGTCCGGCGTCGGTCAAACCGTACCTGACAAAAGCCTGGTCAGTCCCTGTTTCGGCGATGTGACGGTGGCGTCAAGTTCTCGCTGGAAGCCCATGAACCTTCGGCGAGCATAGCGAGATCGGACCCGACATCGGAACCCAGCTATCGACGGGACAGCTGGTCCGCACCGGCCAGGCGGGCCCGGCGGTCGGCCTCCACGAGCGCCTCGAGCACGCCATCGAGGTCGCCGGCGAGCACCAGCTCCAGGTTGTACGCGGTATAGCCGATCCGGTGGTCGGTGATCCGGTTCTGCGGAAAGTTGTACGTGCGGATGCGCTCGGACCGGTCGACGGTGCGTACCTGCGAGCGCCGGGCGTCCGATGCCGCCGCCGCGGCCCGCTCCTCGGCGAGCGCAGCCAGCTTGGCGCGCAGCATCCGCATCGCCCGGTCCTTGTTCTGTAGCTGGGACCGCTCGTTCTGGCAGGACACCACGATGCCGGTGGGCAGGTGCGTGATGCGTACCGCCGAGTCGGTGGTGTTCACACTCTGGCCGCCTGGCCCGGAGGAGCGGAAGACGTCGACGCGCAGGTCCTTCTCGTCGATCTCCACCTCGGTCTCCTCGGCCTCAGGGGTCACCAGGACGCCGGCCGCGCTGGTGTGGATGCGCCCCTGCGCCTCGGTCACCGGTACGCGTTGGACCCGGTGCACGCCGCCTTCCCATTTCAGGCGGGACCAAACGCCGTACCCCCCTTCGGGGGCGCCGCGGGTCTTGACCGCCACCGTGACGTCCTTGAAGCCGCCCAGGTCGGACTCCTGCGAGTCGAGCACCTCGGTGACCCAGCCACGGCGCTCGGCGTAGCGCAGGTACATGCGCAGCAGGTCGCCGGCGAACAGCGCCGACTCCTCGCCGCCCTCCCCTGCCTTGATCTCGATGATCACGTCCTTGATGTCGTTGGGGTCGCGCGGAGCGAGCAGCTCGGCCAGGCGCTCCTCGATCACCGGGATACGCCCGGCCAGCTCCTGCGCCTCCGCCTCGAAGGCCGCGCCGTCGACCGAGCCCGCCTCGGCTGCCAGCTCCCGGGCCGCCTCGAGGTCGGCGCGTGCCTGGTCCAGCTCGTCGGCCGTCTTGCGGATCGGCGTCAGCTCGGCGAAGCGCCGGCCGACCCGGCGCGCCGCCACCTGGTCAGCGTGGATCGCCGGGTCGGCGAGGCGGCGCTCCAGGTCCGCGTACTCGGCCAGTAACGAGGCGAGACGATCGACGCTCATGCATGCTCCATAACAGGGCTCGGCGCCCGTCCGCTGCCTCGGTTGAGGGCGGTACGGGCGCCGGTGGCGTAGCTACTTGGCGGCCTTCTTGGGCTGGGTCTTGCCCTGGACCTTGGCGTACTTCTGCTGGAACTTGGCGACCCGGCCGGCGGTGTCGAGCACGCGCTGCTTGCCCGTGTAGAACGGGTGGCAGACGTTGCAGGTCTCGACGTGGATGACGCCGTTCTTCGCCGTGCTCCGCGTGGTGAAGGTGTTGCCGCACGAGCACGTCACCTCGGTGACGACGTACTTCGGGTGGATGTCGGGCTTCATGGCGCTGCTGGGGTCCTCTCAACTGTGGTCGCCGGGTCGCCTCGGGGTGCGGGCGTGAACCGGTACCGGGACTGAGATGTAAGTCTGCCACACCCCCCAGCTATTCCCGCCCGCGCACCGGCGGGCGTCGCCTGGACTGAGGAGCGCAGCGACGAGGGAAGACGGCGCCTGAAGAGCCGGTGCGCCGCGCGAGCGAAGGCGAGCGCCAAAATCACCACATGCAGACGATGAGTACGGCCGAGGCCCTGGCCTTCCTCGCCGAGGGCGCCCGCACAGGCAAGCTCGCCACGGCATCGCGCACCGGCGACCCGCACGTGGCACCGGTCTGGTTCGTCGTGGACGGCGACTCGGTGGTGTTCACCACGTTTCACACAACGGTCAAGGCACGGCACCTGGCCGCGAACCCGCGGGCCGCGTTGACCTGTGACGACGAGCGGTTCCCGTTCGGCTTCGTGGTCGTCCGCGGCCGGGTCGACGTCGACCGGGCCGCCCCGGACCTGTTCACGTGGGCCTGCCGCCTTGCCGCCCGCTACGTGCCAGCCGACCGGGCCGACGAGTACGGCCGGCGCAACGCGGTCGACGGTGAATGGCTGTGCCGCCTGCACGCCGAGCGCGTGGTCGGCCAGTCGGCGCTGGCCGACTGACGGGCAGGCCTATGTTCCGGGGTTGGCGGCTGTTCCGGGGTTGACGGCGCCGGGCAGCCGGTCCCGGAGCCGGGTGATCGCGCGGTCGATGATCGCCCGTTCGTACGCCCGATGCCCCAGCACCGCGTTCACCAGCACGATCAGCCCGGCGACCAGCGCGACCCCCCAGTGCGACCGGGCCCAGCCGGACAGCGCGCCGGCGGCGAGCGCCAGCAGCACGCTGTTGACCAGGCCGACGGTCGAGGCCAGCCCGGTCCAGCTGCGCACCCGTGAGCTCATCCGCAGCCGGACGTCGTCGGCGAGCGTGGGCATCACGACGTACGGGCCGACCTCGGGTGCCCGGCTCACCAGGTACGTGCGCAGCGCGTCCAGGGCGGTGTTGTACTCCAGCCCGGTGACCCGGTAGTGCACCAGCCGCACGAACACCACGCCGCCGACCAGGAGCACCATCGCACCGATGGCGAGCGCCGCGGCGGTCCGGGCGGTGTCCGTGTCGCCAGAGCCGAGCAGGCCAGCCACGACCGCCGTGCCACCGGAGGCGACCACGAGGAAATAGTTGAACCGCGCCGCCGAGCCCTCGTGGGCGCCCCGGCGCATCTCGCGGACAGCCTCGTACTCCGCCAGGGCAATGGTCAGCGCGAAATCATCGTCGGCCACGGCACGGATGCTAGCGGGCGGCGGGCACCCGAGAGTGGCCCGCCGCCGGGCCGACCGCTACTCCCCTGGCGTGGTCTGGGCGATCTGCATCAGGAACTCGACGTTGGTCCGCGTCTTCTTGAGCCGGTCCAACAGCAGGTCGAGCGCCTGCTGCGAGTCCAGGGCGTGCAGCACCTTACGCAGCTTGATCACGATGGCGAGCTCGTCGGACGCCATCAGGATCTCCTCCTTGCGGGTGCCCGAGGCGTCGATGTCGATCGCCGGGAAGACGCGCTTGTCGGCGATCTTGCGATCGAGCCGCAGCTCGGCGTTGCCGGTACCCTTGAACTCCTCGAAGATCACCGTGTCGCCGGTCGAACCGGTCTCCACCAGGGCGGTGGCGATGATCGTCAACGAGCCGCCGTTCTCGATGTTGCGGGCGGCGCCCAGGAACCGCTTCGGCGGGTAGAGCGCGGCGGAGTCGATGCCGCCGGACAGGATCCGCCCGCTGGCCGGCGAGGCGTTGTTGTACGCCCGCCCCAGCCGCGTGATCGAGTCGAGCAGCACGACCACGTCGTGTCCTAACTCGACCAGGCGCTTGGCGCGCTCGATGGACAGCTCCGCGACCGTGGTGTGGTCCTGCGGCGGCCGGTCGAAGGTGGAGGCGATGACCTCGCCCTTGACCGAGCGCTGCATGTCGGTGACCTCTTCGGGCCGCTCGTCGACGAGCACGACCATCAGGTGGTTCTCCGGGTTGTTGCGGGTGATCGCGTTGGCGATCGCCTGCAGCACCATCGTCTTGCCGGCCTTCGGTGGCGAGACGATCAGCGCCCGCTGTCCCTTGCCGATCGGCATGACCAGGTCGATCACGCGCGTGGTCAGGATGTGCGGCTCGGTCTCCAGCCGCAGCCGCTCCTGCGGGTAGAGCGGGGTCAGCTTGTAGAACTCCGGCCGGCGGCGCGCCTCGTCGGGGTCCATCCCGTTGATGGTGTCCAGCCGCACGAGCGGGTTGTACTTGTCCCGCCGCTGCTCCCCTTCCCGGGGCTGGCGCACCGCGCCGGTGACGGCGTCGCCGCGGCGCAGCCCGTAGCGCTTGACCTGGGCCATCGACACATAGACGTCGTTGGGCCCGGACAGGTAGCCGGTGGTCCGGATGAAGGCGTAGTTGTCGAGCACGTCGAGGATGCCGGCCACGGGTACGAGCACATCGTCCTCGGCGACCTGCGGCTCGTTGCCGCCGTCGCCGCGCTCGCCCCGGCCGCGGTTGCGGCGGTCCCGGAAGCGGCTGCGCCGGCCCCGCCGGGCGCCGCCCTCGTCGTCGTCCTCGCGGTCGGCGCGGTCGGAGCCGCGGTCGGAGCCGCGGTCGGACCGCTCGCCACCCGCGGCGCGGTCTCCCCGCTCGCCGTTGCGGCCGCGGTCGCTGCCGCGGCCGTTGCGGTCGCCCTCGCTGCTGCGGCCGCTGCGGTCAGCAGTGGCGGCTGGGCGGTCCCGGTCGCCCCGGTCCGTCCGCTCGGCGCGGTCGGTCCGCTCGGCGCGGTCGGTCCGCTCGCCACGGTCGGTCCGCTCGCCACGCTCGACCGGCTCGCCGCCGCGCCTGCCGTTGCGGTCCGACACGTCGGTCTCGCGGATCTCGCGCGTGGTGCGCTCGCCGGCTTCCTCCCCGGTGACCCGCGGCTGCGGTGGTCCCGCCGGGCGGGTGGCCCGGCCGCCCACGCGCTCTTCGCTCGGCTCGCCACGGTCGTCGTGATGCGGTTCCCCGTCACGGACCTCAGCCCGTACCTCGGCGCGCGGAGCCTCGACGCGGGCCGCGACCTCCCCGCGGACTGCACTGCCGCGGGCGTCGCCGCCCTGCCGTTCCTGAATCGCCGCGACCAGCTCGCCCTTGCGCATGCGGGCGGTGCCGCCAATGCCGAGCGACGCGGCCAGACTCTGCAGCTCGGGCAGCAGCATCGCCGACAGTCCGCTCCCGGTGCGCCGACGCCGGGCAACCACGCCCTGGTCAGCGCCTTCGGCCTCGTCCGACGTGCGGCCAGTAGAGACGTCCGACGTGACGTCGGTGGTGTCGCTCAATGGATTCCTTCCCTCGATAGGCCGGGGCCGCCCGGATGGATGGGTGGCCGGGTGACCCGCGGATGCACCCGCTCGGCCAAAAGGCGTCACGGGAGTCTTTGCTGCCGGGCGGCGGGCCGGGCCGCAGATACTGCGGTCAGGTCCGACGGTGCGCGGGCGATCCGTGGAGACTGCGGTTCGGCGGCCAGGATGCAGCGAGTGTGCTACAGAAATCGGGGTGCGCCGCCCCGCTTGAGATCACCGCGCGTCGCGGCTGCTGTAGGTCTAGAGCGTAGTCAACGCTTCCAACCAGCGGCAACAGGATCCCGCTCGGCGTGTTCCAGAATACCCGATCCCCCGCTCATCGTCACAGTGGCTCCCGTCGTGTCGACGTCAAGCGTCCAAACTCGCCATCCGGTGGGCTGCGGCGGCGCCCAGCCCGGCGCCGCCAGCACCAGGACGCTCGGCCCGGCGCCGCTGACCACGGCCGGCACCCCGGCGGCGCGCAGCTCCTCGACCAGGCCGGCGGTGGCCGGCGCGCCGGCCGCCCGGTACCCCTGGTGCAAGCGGTCCTCGGTGGCGGCGAGCAGCAGCTCGGGCCGTGCGGTGAGGGCGTGCACCAGCAGCGCTGCCCGCCCGGCCGAATGCGCCGCGTCGCGGTGCGGGACCGCCGGCGGCAGGGCCGCTCGGGCCTCCTCGGTCAGCCCGCGCTCCTCGGGAACGAAGACCACCGGGCGGACGCCCTCGGCCGGGGTCAGCCGCACCGCCCGGGCCGGTCCCGCCCCATGCTCCGCCGCCTCGGTCCAGGCGATCGTGAAGCCGCCGAGGAGGCATGGCGCGACGTTGTCGGGATGGCCTTCCAGCCGCGCGGCCAGCGCGAGCGCCGCGTCGTCGTCGAACCGGTCCGCCCCCTCGCTCACCAACGCCCGAGCCAGCAGCACGCCGGCCACGATCGCCGCCGACGACGACCCGAGGCCGCGCGCCTGCGGAATCCGGTTGACGCAGTGCAGCTCCAGCCCGGCCGGCTGCTCGCCGAGCAGGTCGAACGCGGCTCGCATCGACCGCACGACCAGGTGCTGGTCGTCGCCGGGCAGCTCGCCCGCGCCCTCGCCGGACACCGTGACGCGCACCCCGCCCGGCGTGACCTGCGCGGTCACCTCGTCGTGCAGGCACAGCGCCAACCCCAGCGCGTCGAAGCCCGGTCCGAGGTTTGCGCTGGTCGCCGGCGTGCGGACGGTGACCGGAACGGTCAACAGAGCCATGCCGGCCATGGTAGGCACCGGGTGTGACAAGAAACCGATGAGGACCCGCTACTCGGCAGTCCCTGCCGGCTCGCGGGCGGTGTCGAGCGCGGCCCCGGCGGCCGGTCCCCGGGCGAGCAGGCGTCGGGTCGTCAGCCGCCAGCCGATCGCGTAGAGCAGCGTGGTGGCCCCACTGCAGGCGATCAGCAAGCGCAGGTTGACGTGGTCGACCAGCATCCCGACCACGAGCTGGCTCGCCGACAACGCGACCATGGCCAGCATCATGTCCGTGGCGAAGACCCGGCCACGCAGCCCATCGGGCACCTCGACCTGCAGTGCGTAGTTCGACATCGCCCAGTTGCCGCCGCCCGCCGTGTGCGCCAGCACCACCAGCACCAGGGCTAGGGCGTACCACGGCGCGACAGCCATCGACAGGTACGCCAGCCCGTAGATCCCCATCGACACCGCGAGGCCCGGCAGAAGCCACGACCGGCGCAGCAGCACGCGGCGCAGCAGCAGCGGACCGACCAGCGCGCCGGCGCCCCGCGCCGCGAACAGGAAACCCGTACCGGTCGGTCCGACGTGGAACACGGCGGTGGCCAGCAGCGGGAACGTGGTCAGCACGCCGTTGCCCAGGGCGACCGCGGATTTTACCGTCACCAGCGCGCCCACCCGCGGCCGGTGCACGATGTAGCGCATCGCCTCGCCGACCGCGGCCAGCGGGTGCGCCGGTCGCCCGCCGTCGCGCTCGGCCTGCATCGGGCGGCGGATCGGCCACACCAGCGCCGCCGCCGCCATCAGGCACACCGCGGTCACCAAGAAGCAGATGTACGGGCCGACAGCCGCCGCCAGCAACCCACCGAGCGAGGCGCCGACGACGAGCATCGTGCCCCACGCGGAGCCGGCGACCGCGTTGGCCGCCGCCAGGTCCTCCAGCTCGACCATGTTCGGCAGGGCCGCCCCAGCGGCCGGCGTGTAGAACGCCTTCGCCACCGCATATGCCCCGACGGCCGCCACCGCCAGCCACGCCGTACCCGCCGACCGCACCAGGAGCAGGACCAGCACCGCCGCCACACCGGTCAGGTTGGCGGTCAGCATGATCCGGCGCCGGTCGAGCCGGTCGGCGACCGCCCCGGTGAACGGCAGCAGGATCGCCAGGATGCCGGTGTCGGCGGCCAGCACCAAGCCGCCCCACAGCCCGCTGCCGGTCAGCTTGGGCAGCAGCGTCACCAACGGGATCAGGATGAACCAGTCGCCACCGAAGATGACCAGCTCGGCACCGAACAGGCGGCGGAAGTCCCGGTTTCGGGTAAGGACCGACAGGGTTCCTGGCACGTACACACGCTAACGCATGATCACCAACTTCTCCCGGTGTGCGGACCAGGCTGCCGGTGCCTCGTCCCAGCCCACGGCGGTCGCGGTCACCACGCTCGGTGAGCTTGCCGAGCACATTCGGTCGGTACTTGCTACCGCCGCCTCTCGTTCGTAGCTATTGGCCGCCCGGGCATAGGCGCCCACGCAAAGCTAATGAGATCGGTCGGCTGATGTAGCCGATAGTCCGAGAGTAACCGGCCGATTGCAGGTTGTATTCGCAGGCTCGATTGATATCTTTACAGCCAGTTCGCGCATAGTGGCCGGTCCGGCGGTGAAGAATGCACGAGCATCCAGGATAGTCCGGTGAGCACCGAACGCGGCTTCCCAGCGCTCGGCACGCCGTGCAGTTGACCACCAGCCGCTATCCCTGGCCCGCCCCGCACGACAGCAGCGGACGTGCTCGGCGGAGGTGGACATGAGCGTCTGGGGCAAGTCTTGAAAGGCATTGACTGCTTAAAGGAAGCCGTCCTGTCGGTACCCATCCCTGGTGCACCGCCGCGGATGTCCAAGGACGGAGCGGCCGTCGGCCTCGCGTTCCTCGATGTCGCGTTGCGCCAGAACCATGTCCGGCGCCTGACCGAGCGCCTTACGCTGATCGAGCATCGCGCCGCGAGATGTACCACCGAGGTCGACATCAGCCTCGGACTGCTCGATGAGTCACAACGCGAAGCCGGCACCCTGTACCAGAAGCTGCGGAACAGGGGCGATCAACAAACCGCTCCACAGGCTGCGGACGGGTTGTCGCGCGACAGCTTCCGACCCGGTCACGACCTGATATGGGTACCGGTCTCCCGCATCTCGCGCCGCACTCACTCACCGATCGACGTCATCAACGGCGAGGGTAAGAAGCTTCCGCGCCTGACCCAGTACGAGACCTCGCGGCTCATGGCCTCGGCGCTCTACCGCCTGCTCCGGGCTATTCTGCTCACCAACTCCGACGCCAGGGAGAACGCCCGAACCAAGCTCAGCGACCTCTTGTTCCGGGTTCATGAGCCGCGCTGGCTGCTCCAGGCGGCGCTCATCACGCTCATGACGGAACGGAGCAGGCCAGCCGATCGTTGGCAGCGGCGCGGCAGCACGCCTGGAACGCTGCACGGTCAGGGCGCACAACATCGCGCGTACGCCCTCGACGTGCTCACGGACTACGAGGAGTACCTCAAGGGATACATCACGCTCCTTGATGTCGCGGTCAACGACTACCTGCTCGTCGTCGCTCTCGACGCGGCACGGGACGAACATCTTCTCGCATTCGACTCTCCCCTGCACGTGGACAACCAGCCAACCGACGGTTGGCTCAGGCGACCGCTTCGGTTGGCCGGCGGAGCATACTGGGTCGAGTATCGAACGCAGGTTCCGGCAAGCCTCCGCGCGTACCACCTGGTCGCGGACACCGAGCCGGGGGTTCAAATCCAGAAGATGTACCTTTCGACCAACGCCGACGGCGGTATCGTCCGGGAGCTGGCCAGTGATCTGCGCGTATTGTCGCCTACGATCCAGGCCGCAAAGACCGTACCGAACCGCGAAAGTACGGAGAAGATCCTGGAGCTGGAGCTCCAGTCCTGCCTGACGCGCTTGTCGGAGCTGCTGAGGAGACGGCGATGGGAGGCCAGCCAGGCGCTTCGCACACTCACCGAAGACCAGCTGCCGGCCACGAACGCCCTCGCTTGGGCCGTATCTTCCGGTGTGGTGACCAAGACCAGGCAGCAGACGGTGACCGACGCACTTCTGCACCATCCATCGATCACCTCGGCGAACCTCGAACATGCGGCGGACGAAATCGAGGACCGGCAGCTCTTCCTTGACCTGAACCTGGAGAACGACCCGGCAAGCGATCGTGCGCACGTCTACTGGAGGAGAGATCCGTCCCGGTTGGTGGTAGGTCAAACTATTCAGATATCAGCGGCGATGTTCCTCCGGGACACCAGCAGCTCTCGCGCCAGCAGCGTGGTCACGTACGTCCTCAGTGTCGTGGCTATCTCGTACCTTCTCGGGTGCCTGCTGTTTGCGTCATTCTTTCCCTTTGCCGCGCATCAGACCCTCAGCAGCGGGCTCAACGCCGACGCGGTGATCGCCGTCCTGCTGCTGGTGCCCGGCTTCCTTTATGCCCGCCTGGACCTGCCTGTTCGACACTCGATCGTTGGCCAGCTCCGGATATTGCCGCGATTTGTCGCGCACGTCAGCATAGCCTGCACCGCCTTCCTCGCCGCCGCCATTGCCGCCAGCTCGAACGCGTTGATCGTGCACATCGCGCTCGCCGCATGCGTCGTGGTTCCCACGGTTGCGATGCTGGTCCTGGTGGCGATGTCCCGCGCGGTACATGCCGATCTGTTCAAGGTTTCTCCGACACTACCGACGTGGGCTCAGCCAATGGCCGGACCCACGACCGGTCGGTCACGAGCCCGCCGGTGGCTCAAGCGACTGCTTGAGCGAAGTTTACGAAAGCTGTACGTACATCCGGACGCGACATTCCGAACGTTTGGAACGGGATCATGACATCGCAAGCCGCCGTCAGGTCCGATGACGACTCGAGCGTCATATCTCCCCGAGCCCTTGCGGAGCTGGCGCGGGCGGGATCTGCGATCCTCCGCCAGCCGTCAATGCGGCTGGCCTATGAGGTGCACCATGTCAAGGATCGGCCAGGGTACCTGCACGACATCCTCAACGGACGCTACTCCGCGCTCTTTGGCATGAAGAACGAGCGGCCGCGTTTCATCGAGGCTTTGACGACCGCCGCGAACGGCGTGGGCCTGGTTGTGGGCACCCGTACGGTCGGTCCTGACCTGGATGCCCAGGCTCGTCGCACGGACATGACCCCTACCATGGTGCGTCAGGTCGACGATCCGACCAGCGGAAGCAGGATCTTCCGCGGGACCATCGTGCCAAACGTCAGCTTCGTCCACGAGACTTCTCAGGTGTTTGAAGGGCTCATATCCATCGAGGTGGAGCAGGTGCAGGTCCAGCTGAGCCACTGTCGCGCTATCCTCGCGGTGGTCGGCGAGATCGCCGATGTCGCCGTCACGGTCGCATCGGCGCCCATCTTGTCGCTGCAGTCGCCGGTGCAGGTGCCGCTATATTCCGAGTGGCCTCGCTCGTCAGCTGTTGCCGTACGCTTTACCATCGCGCTTGACCAGCCGAGCGCCGACCTGAGGTTGAAGATAGCTGAGGCGTTCGCGAGCTTCTGCGCCGAGCGAGGCTTCGGGCTGTGGGTGGCCGACTCGCGGCCGGGCTATCGCGGCGGCAACTGGTTTATGATATGCCCCCACAATACGGCCCGGGTACACGACAGGTTCGGCGACGCTGCTGGCGAACGTGGTGGCGACCCAGTCTCCACCTGCCTGCCGATTACCTTTGTTGGCCCTGCCCGGACCGGCTCAACACGATCAGTACTTGCCTTCCTGTCCCGCTTCCCAGAGGTTGGCCTGTTGGCCTTCTCCGGGACGATCATCGAGGACATCGCCTTCATTCATATGCAGCTGACGACGAACACCCCGGCGGCCCGTCTCGACCAGCTCAACGCCACGCTCGACACGGTAGCGTCGCCCGGGAAGATTACGCCGCTTGACGACAACCCGTCCGTACTGTTACCGCGCATCTTGCCGCTCCTTGTGCGGCAGGACTCACCGCTCGGCTTGGCGGTGCCGCACGAGCATGGAGACCGAGCCGGGGATTATCACACCCTTGTCGGCCAGGCCCTGCCCGTCGACCACGCCGCCAACAATGACCGGCGGGCCCTGTGGGTGTCATGGGAGGTCGAGGGCCAGCAAGCGGAGCTCAGCCTTCCGTTCATGGCACTCTGCTCCGCTCTCAAAGACTTCGGCCTCCTCACGACCGACGAAGGTCCGAAGGCCGATTCCACGACCGACGCCAACCTGGAGTACCTCATCTGCCGGCATATGGGGAACTCCGTCCTGCGCGGCAAAGGCAAGCTCTCGTTTCCAGGCGAGCTGGCGTCCCGCAACTTCGGGCATTCCGGTCTGCATACCGGGCTTTCCATCTTCAGCGCCGGGATCGAGAAGGCCTGGCGTGATCGGCTGGACAAGGCTCACCGGGTCCGCGAGCTCACCGTGTCCGCGCGCGAGTACTGGCTCGGCCACTGGTCGCTGCCGCTGGACTAGGCAACTAGGCAAGATCGAGGGCGCGCGCCGCTGCCACTACGTCGGCGGGGATCGTGATCGGCGCGGGCGCCGTCGAGATCGCCCACTCCGGATCCTTGAGCCCGTGCCCGGTGACCGTACAGACCACTGTGGACCCTCGCGGCACCAGACCCGCCTCGGCCGCCTGCAGCAGGCCCGCCACGCTCGCGGCGCTCGCCAGCTCCACGAACACCCCGACGCTGCGCGCCAGCAGCCGGTACGCCGACAGGATCTGCCGGTCGGTCACCGCCTGGATATCGCCGCCGGACTGGTCTCGCGCGTCCAGCGCCTTGGTCCACGAGGCCGGGTTGCCGATGCGGATCGCGGTCGCGATCGTGGACGGCTCCTGGACCGCCTCGCCGCGCACGATCGGGGCCGCACCGGAGGCCTGGAAACCGAGCATCCGGGGGCGCCGCGAGGCCCGGCCGGCAGCGTGATCCTCGACGTAGCCCATCCAGTACGCCGTGATGTTGCCCGCGTTGCCCACCGGCAGGCAGTGGAAGTCCGGCGCGTCGCCGAGCGCTTCCACGATCTCGAACGCGGCCGTCTTCTGCCCGTGCAACCGGTCCGGGTTGACCGAGTTGACCAGGGCCACCGGATAGTCAAGTGCCAGCTTCGACGCCACGGACAAGCAGTCGTCGAAGTTCCCGGACACCTGCAGCAGGCGCGCACCGTGCACCAACGCCTGAGCCAGCTTGCCAAGCGCGATCTTGCCGGTCGGCACGAGCACCGCGCAGGTGAGGCCGGCCCGCGCGGCGTAGGCCGCGGCCGAGGCCGAGGTGTTGCCGGTCGACGCGCAGATGATGACCTTCGCGCCGGCCTCCACGGCCTTCGACACGGCCAGGGTCATCCCGCGGTCCTTGAAGGAACCGGTCGGGTTGGCGCCCTCCACCTTGAGGTACACCTCACTGCCGGCCCGGGCCGAAAGCACCGGCGAGGGCAGCAACGGCGTGTTGCCCTCGTAGAGTGTGATGACCGGCGTCGCCTCGCTCACCGGTAACCGGTCCCAATAAGCCTCGATCAACCCGCGCCACACCGGACTCACTCCCCTTCGACGCGGAGCACGCTCGCGACCGAGCGTACGATGTCCAGCGCCCGCAGCTCCGTCACCGTGGCGCCCAGCGCCGCATCCGGCGCCCCATGCGTGACGATCACCAGTACCGCGTCGTCGCCCCGGCCGGACTGGTGCACGGTCGCGATGCTCACCCCGTGGCGGGCGAACACGCTTGCCACCGTCGCGAGCACGCCCGCCCGGTCGGCCACGTCGAGCGAGATGTGGTACCGCGTGGCGACCTCACCGATCGGGCGTACCCGCAGATCGGCGTACACGCTCTCGGGCGCCGCCCGGACGCCCGAGAGCCGGTTGCGCGCCACGGCGACGATGTCGCCGAGGACCGCGCTCGCGGTCGGCGCGCCACCCGCGCCCCGGCCGTAGAACATGAGCTGCCCCGCCGCCGCCGCCTCGACGAAGACCGCGTTGAACGCATCGCCCACGCTCGCCAGCGGATGGGTGCGCGGGATCATCGCCGGGTGCACCCGCACGGAAACCGTGTCGTCCGACCGCTCGGCGATGCACAGCAGCTTGATGACGCAGCCCATCGCCTTGGCGCTGGCCACGTCGGTGGCGGTGACCTCGGTGATGCCTTCCCGGTACACGTCGGCCGCCCGTACCCGGGTGTGGAACGCCAGCGACGCGAGGATCGCCGCCTTGGCAGCCGCATCGAAGCCCTCGACGTCGGCCGTCGGGTCGGGCTCGGCGTAGCCCAGCGCGGTCGCCTCGTCCAGCGCCTCGGAGAAGCCAACGCCGGTGGAGTCCATCGCCGAGAGGATGAAGTTGGTGGTGCCGTTGACGATGCCGGTGACCCTGGTGATCCGGTCTCCGTGCAGCGACTCGCGCAGCGGGCGCAGCAACGGGATCGCACCGGCGACCGCGGCCTCGTAGTACAGGTCCGCGCCGCCGTCGGCCGCCGCCTCGTGCAGCGCCGGGCCGTCCTCGGCGAGCAACGCCTTGTTGGCCGTCACGACGCTCTTGCCGCCGCGCAACGCCTCCACCAGCCACGTGCGCGCCGGCTCGATGCCGCCGACCACCTCGACCACGACATCGACGTCGTCGCGCTTGACCAGACCCAGGGCGTCGGTGGTGAACAGCGCCCGGTCGACCGGGAGCGGCCCGCGGTCGCGGCCCGGCCGGCGCACCGCTATCCCGACCAGCTCAAGCTGAGCGCCCACCCGCGCGGTCAGGTCCGCGGACTGCTCGTGCAGCAGCCGTACCACCTCGGTGCCGACCGTGCCGCAACCGAGCAGCGCCAGCTTGATCCCGCTCATGCCGACTCCTCGCTACGCTCGTCGTCGTCATGAGGCACAGCCGCACTGAGCCCATGATTCGCTCGCTGACGCTCGCTCATCCCACATCCAGAGCTAACAGGTCGTCCTCGGTCTCCCGGCGGACGATCACCCGGGCGGTGCCGTCCACGACGGCCACCACCGGCGGGCGCGGCACGTGGTTGTAGTTGCTCGCCATGCTGCGGCAGTACGCCCCGGTGCCGGGCACCGCGATCAGGTCGCCGGGCCGCACGTCGGCGGGCAGGAACTCGTCCTTGACGACGATGTCACCCGACTCGCAGTGCTTCCCCACTACGCGGGCCAGGATCGGCGGCGCGGTCGAGGCCCGGTTGGCCAGGGTCGCCGAGTACGACGCGTCGTACAGCGCGGTGCGGATGTTGTCGCTCATCCCGCCGTCGACGCTGACATAGGTGCGGATGCCGTCGACGTCTTTGACGGTGCCCACCTCGTAGAGCGTGAACGTCGACAGGCCGACGAGCGCGCGGCCCGGCTCCACCGACAGGCGCGGCGTGCTGAGGTGGTTGGCCGCGCATTCCTGCTCGACCATCTTGGCGAGGTTCGCGGCCAGGTCGCCCGGCGTCGACGGGTCGTCCTGGCTGGTGTACGGGATGCCGAAGCCACCGCCCAGGTCCAGCTCCGGCAGCTCCAGCCCGTGCCGGTCGCGGATCTGTGCGTGCAGGCTCAGCACCCGCCGGGTCGCCAGCTCGAACCCGGACGTATCAAAGATTTGCGATCCGATATGCGAGTGCAGCCCGATCAGGTTCAGCACGTCGGTGCGCAGGATCCGGTCGACCGCCGCCGACGCCGCTCGCCCGGTCAACGAGAAGCCGAACTTCTGGTCCTCGTGCGCCGTCGCGATGTACTCGTGCGTGTGCGCCTCCACCCCGACGGTGACCCGCACCATGACGTTCGGTCTGGTCTTGCGTTCCCGCGCGAGCGCGGTCAGCCGGTCGATCTCGTCGAACGAGTCCACGACGATGCGCCCGACGCCCGCGTCCAGCGCGCGCCGCAGCTCGGCGAGGGACTTGTTGTTGCCGTGCAGGCCGATCCGGTCCGGTCGCATGCCGGCCGCGAGGGCTACCGCCAGCTCGCCGCCGGAGCACACGTCCAGGCGCAGCCCCTCCTCGGCGATGATCCGCACGACCGCCTTACACAGGAACGCCTTTCCGGCGTAGTACACGTCGGCGCCGCCGAACGCCTCGCGAAACTCCCGGCAGCGGGACCTGAAGTCGGTCTCGTCGAAGACGTAGACCGGAGTGCCGTAGGTCTTCGCCAGGTCCCGCACGTCGATCCCGCCGACCGCAACGGCGTCCGCGCGGGTCACGGTCCGCGGCCACAGCGCCGGCAGGAGCGCGTTGACATCATCGGGAGTACGCAGCCAAGCCGGCCCCCGATGCCCGATGTCGGCATGGAGGGCGCCCGCCTCGTGTGCGCGCATGGTCGTGTCCTGTCCTACATCCGGTCCGGGGCGCTCACCCCGAGCAGCTCCAGGCCGTTGGCGAAGACGATCCGCGACGCCTCGACCAGCCACAGGCGTGCCCGGTTCAGGTCGGTCACCGGCTCGTCCCCCTGCGGCAGCACCCGGCACCGGTCGTAGAACCGGTGGAACGTGCCGGCCAGCTCCTCGAGGTACCGCGCCACGCGGTGCGGCTCACGCAGCTCGGCGGCTGTCGCCACGACCGCCGGGAACTCGCCCAGCGCCTTGAGCAGGTCGTTCTCGCGCTCGTGGGTGAGCAGGCCGGGATCGAAGTCATCCCCGCGCTCGACACCCAGCTCCCGGGCGTTGCGCAGCACCCCGGCGATGCGGGCGTGGCCGTACTGCACGTAGAACACCGGGTTGTCGTTGGTGCGCCGGGTCCACAGGTCGATGTCCAGGTCGATCGGCGAGTCGGTGGAGTAGCGCGCCAGGGCGTAGCGGGCCGCGTCGGCACCGAGCAGCTCGATCATGTCGTCGAGCGTGACGATGGTGCCGGCGCGCTTGCTCATCTTCACCGGCTCCCCGTCGCGTACCAGGTTCACCATCTGTCCAATGAGGACTTCGAGCGTCTCGTCGGGGTTGTCGCCGAAGCAGGCGGCCATCGCCCGCAACCGACCGATGTACCCGTGATGGTCGGCGCCCAGCATGATGACCACCCGGTCGAAGCCGCGCTCCCGCTTGTCCAGGTAGTACGCGCAGTCGGCCGCGAAGTAGGTGTACGCACCGTTGCTGCGTACCACGACCCGGTCCCGGTCGTCGCCGAAGTCCGTGGAGCGCAGCCACAGCGCGCCGGCGGACTCGTAGACGTGCCCCTGCTCGCGCAGCCGCTGGCCCGCCGCCTCCAGCTCGCCGCGGTCGTGAAGCAGCTTCTCGCTGAAGTACACGTCGAAGTGCACGCCGAAGTCGGCGAGCGAGCGCTTGATCTCGTCGAACATCAGGGCGACGCCCTCGACCCGGAAGACCTCCAGGTCCGTGGTGCCCGGGTGGCGCTGCACGATGGTGCGGGCGATGTCGTTGACGTACTGGCCGGCGTACCCGTCCTCGGGCACCGGCTCGTTGCGGGCGGCGGCCAGCAGCGAGGCCGCGAACCGGTCGATCTGCGAGCCGGCGTCGTTGAAGTAGTACTCGTTGGTCACCTCGGCGCCCACGGCGCGCAGCAGCCGGCTCAGCGCGTCGCCCACGGCTGCCCACCGGACGTGGCCGATGTGGACCGGGCCGGTCGGGTTCGCCGAGACGAACTCAAGGTTGATCTTCCGTCCGGCCAGGGCGCTGCTTCGTCCGTACCTCCGACCGGCCTGGACCACCACGCGCGCGAGCTCACCGGCGGCGGCCGCGTCGAGACGGACATTGAGGAAGCCCGGACCGGCGACCTCCACCGACTTGATGCCCGGGAGCTGGCCCAAGCGGTCGGCGAGCGCGGCCGCCAGGTCGCGCGGCGCCATGCCGGCCTTCTTCCCGACCTGCAACGCCAGGCTGGAGGCATAGTCGCCGTGGTCGGGGTTTCGGGGTCGCTCCACGCTGGTCGTCGCCGGCAGGACGGACGGGTCGAGGCCGCGCTCGACCAGCACCGCACGGGCGGCGGCGAGCACGGCATCGGCGAGCTCAGCGGGAGTCACCGAACAATGCTATCGGGGGTAGACTTCCGTACTTGGCGGCGACCCGGTGTGCTGGTCACAATGCGGGACGCCACCTTCCCCGGGACTGTGACCCGACAATCCACCCTGACGAGGCAGCAGGATGAGCGAGCGAAGCGAGCCAACCATGGGCTCAGTGGATAGCGAATGCACCGCCGAGCGCGGCGAGGCTGAGCGCGGCGAGGCCGAGCGCGGCGAGGCGATGGCATGAGCGTGAGCACCCCGCACGGCGGCGGGAGTCGCCGGCCGTCCACGACCAAGCCCGGCGGCAAGCCAACAAGGGGCAAGCGGCCGCCGGCCAAAGCGGCCGAGGCGGCGGCAGCCGTCGATGAGGCGGAGGTCGACTCGTCGGTGGAGGCCTACCCAGACGCCACTGCGGCGACCCCAGTCGTGGACTACCCGGATGCCACAGCGGCAACCTCTGTCGTGGACTACCCGGATGCTCCGGTGGACTCTGACTCGGCGTCGGTGGAGGCCGACTCGGCCAAGGTTGACTCGACCGATGCGGACGATAAGCCCGCGCCGCGTTCGAAGCCCACCCGCACCGCGTCCTCCCGCTCGAACGGCACCGCGGGAAAGGCGGGCACGGCCCCGGCGAAGGCGGGCGCGACGTCCGCGAAGGCTAGGTCGGCGCGGCCGGCAACCGGCACCAGCGCGCGGCCGGCGACCAAGTCCGCAGCCGGCAAGGGCCCTCGGCGCCCGATCGCGCCCGTCAAGGTGAGCCAGGGCCGCAACTGGATCCCGATCCTGACATTCGCGGTGGTCGCGCTGATCGCGGTCGGCATCATGGGGTACGGCTCGTGGCTGGTGTACCAGCACAACCTCACCTTCGAGCAGCGGGCCGAGCGCATCCCGGGGGTCGTCAACTACCTCAAGAAGAACCCGTCGCTCAAGCAGGCGGCCCAGCACGGGTGGGGTCCGCTGACCTACCCGCAGTCACCGCCAGTCGGCGGCAAGCACAACCCCAACTGGCAGAACTGCATGGGCGACGTCTACGACGCCCAGATCGCCAACGAGCACGCGGTCCACTCCATGGAGCACGGGGCTGTCTGGATCACGTACAACCCCGACAAGCTGTCCAAGGACCAGGTCGAGGTGCTGGCCAAGAAGGTGCGTGGCCAGGAGTACCTGCTGATGAGCCCGTACCCGGGGCTGGACAAGGCCGTGTCCCTACAGGCATGGGGGTACCAGCTGAAGGTCGACAAGGTCGACGACGGGCGGATCGACCAGTTCATCAAGCTGATGCGCAAGTCCGCCGGCATCGAGACGGCCCAGTGCTCCGGTGGCATCACCGAGACCGGTACGACCCCGCGCGACCTCGGCAAGGACCAGCCGCAGCAACCCGGCCAGCCGCAGCCCGGCGGCTGATCTTGCTGCCGCTCGCCGCGGCACCGCGGTGGGCCCGCCTCACAATCGGGGCGCTCATCGCGGTGCTGCTGCTCGCTGTCGGGTACACCGGCCGCTACCTGGTGGAGGACCTCAGGACGCCGGGCGACACCTCGGCCGAGGCCGGCTTCGCCCGCGACATGTCCACCCACCACGCGCAGGCGGTGGAGATGGCCATGATCGTGTACCCGAAGACCACCCGCTCCGAGATCCGCAGCATGACGTACAACATCGCGACGTCGCAGAGCATGGAGCTCGGGATCATGCAGACCTGGCTCACCGACTGGCACCTGTCGGCGACGTCGAGCCAGCCGCGGATGGCATGGATGCCCGGTGGCACGAAGGAGCTGAGCGCCGATGGCCTGATGCCCGGGATCGCGACAAAGGCCGAGATCGACCAGCTGCGCAAGGCGACCGGCGACCAGGCCGACATCCTGTTCTGCCAGCTGATGGTCCGCCACCACCTGGGCGGGCTGCACATGGTCGAGGCGATCCTGAAGCTCACGCACCGGGACGAGGTACGCAGCCTGGCCAAGACGATGCGGCTGGCACAGACCGGCGACGTGACACGCATGCAGGAGCTCCTGGCCGAGCTCGGCGGGTAGAGCGGTACCGCGGGCGGCGGGGCCGGGCGCTCTGCTAGTCTTCGGTGGGTCGCGAGCCCCCCTGTGGGTAGCAAGCCCCCGTAGCTCAGGGGATAGAGCACCGCCCTCCGGAGGCGGGAGCGCAGGTTCGAATCCTGCCGGGGGCACCCAAGATCGAATCGGCTCTCACCAGCCAAAACGGAGTCTCTGACCAGCGCGGACGCGGGTCCGGGGCTCCGTTCATATGTCCGGTTGTCACCGGCTGGAACCGGCCATGATCGGCCATCCACGGCAAATACGCGGCCAAGTTTTCGGCCTTTCACCCGTGGCCCAGCGCGGCCTGCACCCGCTGCCGGTTCCGCTGGGTACCCCGGTCCAGGCACTTGGCGTAGATCCGGAACAGCACCTCCACCGACTGCCCGGCCCACTCCGCGACGTCGGTGGGTGGCACTCCCCCGTTGAGCCACGTTGACACCGCCGCGTGACGCAGGTCGTACGGTCGCTTAGCCAGCGGCGACGCGACGACCTCCGGTACGAAGGCCGCCTCACGAGCGCGACTCCACACCCGCACAACGGTGAGCTTGGGCAGCTCCCGGTGGTTGCGATCACCGACGAAAAGCCGACCGTCGGACGTCGTACCGAACTCGTTGAGGTGCGCGTGAAGCAGCGCGGTCAGCTCGGGTGGGCACGGCGCCGTCCGCGACTCGCCCCGCTCCCGCTGCTTGAGCTGCCGCCGGTCTCGATCCTTGCCACTGTCGGTCCACTCCTTGCCCGCATACGGCTCAGCGCCGTCGAGATGGATCTCCCCCCAGCCCTTGTCCGGTATCGCCAGGTGGCTCTTGTTGAGAAACGCGGCCTCCTCCGGTCGCATCCCGGCGTAGTACAGGCACCCGTAGAACGCCACCAGCCGCCGACCGACCCGGCCCTGTTCCCGCACGCCGTCCAGCAGCGCCCTTATCTGGACCGGGTTGGGCACGCAGCGGGGATCGACAACCTGGACCGACTTCGGTGCCTTCCATTTCAGCGTCGGAATCGGGTTGGCCGTTAAGAGGCCCAGTTCGACGGCGTACTCGGTTGCCGTGTTGAGGATCTTCCGCCTCCGGCTGACCACGCTCGACGCGGCCGGCTTGCCGTCCAGCCGGACGGTCAGCGAGTCCAGCATCGGCCGAAGAACCTCGGGCTTCGCCAGCGCCGAGACGAGCCGGGTGTTGCGCTCGACCCAACGCAGCACCGCCCGCACCTCGTCCGGGCAGTCCTGCGCGCTGCGCCTGATCGTGTTGAAGCCCCACCTGCTCAGCGCCGAGCGGATCAGCTTGTCGTCCGGCTTGCCGCGAGTCGTGGTGAACATGGCCGGCGTCAGCGCGGTGAACGCCTCGGCGTGCGTGCGCCGGGTTGTCGCGGCGACGCGGGACCACTTCATGTCCACGAACTTGCAGACGAACTCGTACCAGTTCATGTCGCGCGTTGTCCGCAACATCGAAAGCGGACGTCCGGTGGCGATGTCGAACGCCTCACCCTTGCGTGCGGCGACTACCAGGTCGGAGCGGAAGCTCTCGGCGAGCGCCGTGGTCTTGAACGGCTCCTTCCATTCCTTGCCCGCCACGGTCCACCGAACGTAGTAGGTAGTTCCACGCCTTCCTTCGTAGATCTTCGTCTTCCAGATCCGCACGTCATACGTGGTGTCCACTCAGGCCGCCTCCTCCAGCGACGAAATCCAGTCCTCGTAGTCGGACCGGCGGATGCGGAGATCACCGTTCGGGAGCTTGAAGCACCGGGGCGCCTTCCGCTTGGCGCGCCAGTCGTAGAAGGTCGATCGCGCGATTTCCATGTCAGGCCGCTGTCGCGGTGGGCGGGCCGGTTGAAGTTGCCGAAACGTCTGCGGGCGGGCCGGTTGCTCGTTCTCGCGCCGCGTTGATCTCGGCGCGCCATTGGATTTGTTGGGAGATGGCGCGCAGGAGTCGGTGTTGTAGGGGTTGCATGTCCGGGTCGGTGGGGCGGGCGAGTTCCCAGGCGACCGGTACGGGTGTGCCGGGTTCGACGGCGGCGGTGGGGACCTGGTCGTGGGGGTTGCTGACGCCGAGCAGGGCGCGGACCCAGGCGCGGGCGTCGGCGCGGTGGTCGGCCAGCGTCTTGCCCGACCAGTGACGGGAGACGAGTACGCGCCGGCCGCCGATGCCGAGCGTGTCTTTCTGGTGTACCCGTCCCTTGCAGTTGCCCGGCCGCAGCTTCGCGTGCGCCTTCTTCGGCTGGATGCCATAGAGCAGCCAGTTCGCGCACCGGTCCGAGCACGGGGTGACGCGCAGCTCGTGCCAGAGCCGGTCCAGGTGGTCGCGCTGGGCCTGGGTGGTGATGGCGTGGCAGTCGGCGCTGTTCTTGGTCAGGTACTTGGTGATGTAGCCGATCGTGCGCTCGACGTCCTTCGAGTCCGGGTCGACGCCGCGGGCCTTGACCTGCGCTCCGAAGCGCACGACGTGCACCGGCTCGGCGTCGGGATCGGTGTCGATCGCGTCCAGCGCGGCTTGCCAGGTGGTCAGCGGCGTCCGGCTGTCCGGATCCACCCACGCTTGCCGCTCGGCGTCCCAGACAGGCAGGTAATCGGCGTGGTAGCGCAGTTCGGCGACCGAGGGCCACCACACCTGGTGGTAGGTCGCGGCGGCGACCCGCTCCAGCATGGTGCGGGGGATGGTGCCGCGGATGGCGAAGTGGGCGTGCGGGGCGAGCCGGCGCTGCGGCTCGACACAGCCGGCGTACTGCACGTTCCAGCCGACCGCGCGGCGCAGGTTCTGCCAGTAGCGGTCCAGCAGCCGGGCCAGGTGCACCGCGTCCCAGGCGGCACGCCGGTAGTCGTAGGCGTGCGGGTCGACGGGCACGCCGAGGATCGCGTCATCCTCGTGGTGCCAGCGCCCGCAGGCGCACGGGATCGGCCGACCGTTGCTCGTCTTGCGCACGCCGTGTACGGGGCCGTATGAGTCGAGAGTCAGGGTCAGCCACATCGACGGCTGATGTTCGCGGCCGTCGCGGCCGGCGTAGGTGCGGCCGATGGTGCGCGGGTCGACCTTCTGCCGGGGCAGGTCCGGCACGTCCTGCCGCCGTCGTGTCGACCGGATCCGCCGATGGGTCGGCTCGTCGTCCTGGTCCTCATCATCGGGGTTGTCGTGGGGCGGGGCGACCCGGCCACGAAGTCCCTCGGCGGCAATAGCCTGCTCGACCTCGACGATCGCCTCATCCAGGTCGGCGACCTGGTCCCACTGGGCGGCCCGCATCGCCTCGTCGCGGGCGAACTCGAAGTGCGCCCGCAGTCGTATCAGCGCCTTCTGTCCTTCGGTGGCCGGCTGCGGACCGGGGTGGGGTTCGTCGCGGCGGTGCCAGCCTTCGCGGATCTGGACCTGCCGCAGCCGCTTCGCGCGCTTGGCGCACGACACGCACTTGTCCTCGCGGGTCGCCCCACACGGCAGGTCGACCAGCTCCGTCTGACCGGTGCCCAAATCGGTGCGGCGCAACGTGATCGGCCGGGTGCACACGCCGTGCTCGACCGCGAGGTTCTTCAGCACGTCGATGCTGCGCGGCAGGGCCAGGCGGGCGGCCCGGGAACCCGGCCGCGCCTCGGGGAAGCCAGGCGCGGCCGGGTCCGGCGTGAGGGTCGGTACGCTCATTCGGCCGCCTCACGGGCGATGACGTGCAGCGAGATCCCTACAACCTCGATGACGACCCGGCAGTTCGCGCACCGCCGCTCTTCGCGCAGCCGGCGGGCGCAGGCGATCGACACCGCGCCCGGGCCGGGCAGCGTGATCGGGCTCAGGCAGGGTCCGGACTCGACGACCTCAACGACCTGGCGCGCGGTACGCCAGGCGTGCCCTTCGGGGAAGTTCGGGCAGGCGTGGATGTGGCGGTGCTCGACGACGCGGGAGACCTTCACGGCGCACTCCCGTCGCGGCCGGCAATGGTCCGGGCGAACGCCCCGGCCGGGACCGGTACGAGAGCGGTATCGGGCCGGCTCGCAACATCGGCCCTCGGAGCCACTTCGACGGGATCCTGAGCAACGGCGTCAACCGCACCTTGACGTCCACTGTGGATCGTCGGTTCGGCTTCGCGGATGCGTCCGGCCAGCTCTACCAGGCAGATCGAGGCGACCACGATCAGCCCGTCGACGGACAGCGGCAGCAGGTACGGCGAGGCTCCGGTCTCGCCGTACCGACCCGCCACGCCGACCATGTGCCAGTAGCTGACCCAGGCGGCGATCCCAGCGATGATCACGGTCGCCAGCACCCGCAGCAGAGCCAGCGCGCCACGGTGCACTGGCACCCGCGACACCAGCTCGACCGTCAGGAGCAGCGCCAGCGGCGGCCACGCGGCAATGGCCTGCGCAATCGGATTCGGGTTGGCGTGCAACACGTTCGCCGCGACGCTGGCGGCCACGCCGAGGACCAGCGTCAGGCGTACCGCCCAACGCACCCGCCGCAGTTGGGTCAACGTCATGCCACCGCCGCCCCGCTGTCGATGACCTCGCCGTCGACCACGCGCAACCGGCCGTACTCCCGCGCCAGCCACGTGATATCGGCGTCCTTGTTGAACGTGAACCGCACCCGCTCCGGAACCGGGTCGCCGTCCAGCACCACGAAGCTCGTGCCGGGCTGCGACATCGGGATCCGGTCGCACAACGCGCCACGGTCCCGGGCACCCTCACCGAGGACCATGTCGACCTCGGCCTCTTCGGACAGCCGCAGCCCGATCCGGGTCGGGAACAGGTTGCGGAACGGCAGCACCTTCTTGCGCGGATCTTGTAAGGCGGCCACGACGTGGACGCCGACCGCTCGACCCTGGGTCAACAGCAGACCCAACGCGGCCTTGATGCGGTCCTTGAGCCGCCGGTCGGTGACGTACGCGGTCAGAGCCGCCAGCTCGTCGATGACGATGACGATCAGCGGATCCGCCACGGTCGGCATGTGCTGACGGGTAAGGCCGCGGAGCCGATCGGCGCGGGCCTGCGCGACGGCCAACGCTTCCTCCAGCATGTCGGCCATGGATTCGTAGTCCTTGCAGGCGAACCGGGCGAACAGCGGCAGGCCGCCGCCGAGTTCCATTCCGCCCTTAGGGTCGAAGGCCCACAGCTCCACGACCACCGGCCAAGGCACGGATGATCGACCAGATCACCGAGCCCTTACCCGAGCCGGTCGCGCCGACGATGAGCACCTGCGTTCCGAACAGCCGCAGCGCATAGATGCCGCCGTCTTCGCGTTTGGCAACCGGCAGCGCGGTGAAGTCCGGCACCGCCGGCACCGGCAGCGGCGCCACCACGGCGAGCAGCGGGTCACCGCGCAGCAGGACCAGGACCACGACGTCCGGGCGCAACCCCGGCATGGCCTTGACCGACCGTACGGCGAAGGTGTGCGCGAGCCGTTCGGCGACCTTGGCGAAGTCGTCCGGGATCTGTCCGGTCACCATCCGCACGAGCAACTCATCAGCGCCCGGACGGCAGCGCACGCACTTGAGGACCGGCACGACCGTGCGCCGGTCGAAGACGACCGCGAGCTTCGCGGTAGCCATGGCCGGGTACCAGCGCCGCCGGTAGCACCACCGCCGCCACCGGCCCAGGGCCGGGTAGAAGCCGAAGCGCAGAAAGGACGCACGATGCGCGAATGCCCATCCGCACGCGCCGGCGGTGAGCCCAGCCAGCAGGCCCACCGGTCCGGCCCAGCCGAACTTGACGTACAGCCACAGCAGCACCCCGGCCGGGACGGTGAGGTACCAGTACCGGACGGTCCAGAACACGAGCAGCGCCAGGCCCTTGAGCGTCCACCAGGTCAGCGCCATCCACAGTGGAATGTGCACGATCGGGGTTCGCACGTTCAGCGGCGCGTTCGGGACCTCCTGGCCGCGGATCACGTTGATGAACGGCATCGTCAATCGCCCCTCCCCCACCGCTGTTGCGCGGCCTGGCGGGTGACGCCGATGCGGGCGGCGATCTCGGCCCACGAGTAGCCGAAGCGGCGTAGGCCGCAGACTGCATCGCCGATGGCGCGGTCGATGTAGTCGGACAGCGCTACCAGGTCCGCCAACGCCTCCACGTCTCCGGTACCGACGCGGCGGCCGTGCGCGCCGACGACACGGCGGACGAACGCGGCGAACTCATCGTTCTCCACGACCCGGCGCCGCCGGTTCGGTGTCAACGCCGGCTTGACAGTCGAGTGAGGCATAGGGCTCACCCCTGCCCGCCGGTCGTCGCGAACAGCGAGGCTTGACCGGCTGACGCCGTACGACGCCGGACACCGCGGCGGCGAACGGGCTTCGTCGGCAACGCGAGCGGCAGCAGCGCCCCGATGTCGACCGGCCCGGACGGCGGTACCGGAACGTGGCGAGTCATGGTCGGCAGCCACTGGCCCCGACCGAGTACCGCCCGCAGGTCGGTGGGATCGGCCACATGCGGGGCGATCAGATCCGGGTCGAGGCGGCGCAGCCGGACCACGGTACGGGCGAGTGCCGCAGCGGCGGCCGAGATCTCCACGAGCGCCGCCACCCGCAGCGCGTCGGAGGGCACCGTGCGGTACACCTCGCGAGCGGCGCCGATGCCCGGCCCGGCGAGGATCTGCGCGGTCCGGCGACGAGTCTTCACGACCACCACCGCCGCCCTTTGCGCAGCCGCCGCGCGGCGGTACGCAGATCAGCCGCCAGCCCGACCAGCTCGTCGGCCTGCACGCCCCGTTGTTGCTTGGCCAGGCCGATGTACGCATCGGCCAACCGGTCGAATGCATCCGCGGCACCAGCCGGCCCCCTGGTGTGCGTCGCGGCCAGGTTCAGCAGGACGTCGACCGCGTACTCGCGTACCGGTGCGGCCTGACATTCCGCGCAGTGGTGAACGTCCCGCGGGAACGCCCGCAGGGCCCCGCACCCGGCGCACTCGCGCCACACCGCGCTGTCCTTCGTCGTGACGCGCGCGGCGTTGACTACCGTAGGCTTCACAGCCACTCCATTTCAGGGAGATCGGTTGGAAGCGACGGGGGCGGGAGACTCTTGGCGGAGGAAGCCCGCCCCCGACGCGCTACTTCAGGCCGCCGACCGACCGGATGCACTGGCCGGCTTCGGCTCGCTCATCCCGGTGGCCCGGATCGACCACGCCTGCCGTGCCCGGCAGCGACCGGATTCCTTGCACCGCGAGTCGTCCACCCACGGCGTGAGCGTGATCCCGGTGAACTCCACAGCCGGCGGGTAGCCCGGCATCGCCGAGGCCGGCATGACCGGCGCAACCGCCGACGCCACCTTGACCTTGACCTCCTTCGAGCCACCGAACCGGCCCGCCTCCGGGTCCAGGTCGAGCACCCGTACCAGCCAGATCCGCTCGCCGGTATCCTTGTCGCGCGCCTGGTCGTCGGCCTGGCCGCGCTTGTCGAAGTCGGTCGCCGGCTCGACACCCAGGCACAGCACGCCTGCCGGCCAGATGTACTCGAACGGAACCGGGACCTTCATTTGGGTTTCAGCAGCCCGTCGGCCGCGTCCGGCAGTCGCGCCGGCGACCCTGCGACCAGATGGCTGGTTCTCTTGTGGATGCCACGCTAGCCAAACTAGCTTGGCTAGTCAAGCTGCTTAAATGAGCAAGTCGCGGCAGGGCTGACGGGCTTGCGGATCCGCTCGGCCGTAGCTACGACCTCGGGTCCGATCCGTGACGGTGAGGCAGGTCAGCGCAGCGGGAGTACCTGCTCAAGGCTGCGCCGGGACGCCGGCAGCAGGACTTCGACGGCCGCCAGAGGACGGCCAGCGCGGGTGCGCAGGATCAGTAGCACGGTCAGCACACACTCCCGGGCGGCCACCTTCATCACTCGCGCCTCGGTGGCCGACGCCGGCCGGGCGGAGACTCGTTCGCTCGCGTGGTCCAGGTCGATGCCGCTGCGGCGGCGCAAGTGCGTCAATACCCCATCACGCAGCGGCTCGCGGGCACCGAGGCCCGTGCCAGCGGCGACCTCGGCCGGCGCGTACACGGTGTGCAGCTCGACCGGCCCGGCGTCTGCGAGAGTGACCAGCCTGCGGCGGATGACTACCGCCGACCCGGCGGCGATACCGAACATCGCGGCAATCCGGCGCGACGCCGAGACAAGTCCGGTCGTCAGCACGGTCACCGACGAGTCCTCGCCCGTGTCGAGCAACACGTACCCGTACCCGGAAAGGCGGGCGCCGCTGGCGGTCGGTCGGCCGAGGACGAACCGGCCACGACCTTGCCGGCTTTCGATCCAGCCTTGTTGGCGTAGGTACTCCAGCGCCCGCACGACCGTCGGACGCGCCGCCGCGAACTCCCGGGTCAGGGTGGACTCGCTCGGCAGCAGCCCGCCAGCCGGGTAGGTACCGTCCTCGATGCGCGCCTGCAAGGCGTTGATGATCGCGACGTACTTCGGCGGAGTCACTTCGACGGGCATGTGCCACCTCGTGGTTGGTGCGGGTTCTACCTCGACGGTCTTCGCATCGGGACGAGGTTCACGGCCGTTCAAACAGCCGGCCTTCGCTGGCGAGGATCACCAGCGCGACGGTTCGCGGTCGGCAGAGGGGTACCGACGCTGGCAGCCTCGGCACCGCAGCCGCAACCACAGCCGTCGGGGATCCCACTCAGGTCGGTGTTCAACCAGCACGGCGTACGCCGGTAGGTACGTCACGCCAGTGCGCCTCCCGTCATGGGATGAGCGGGCGCCGAGGCGAGCGACGGTTCTCGCCGGGCTCGCCGGCCGGGGCGACCCCCGTTCCGTGTGCTCGCCTCGACGCCCTTTCGGGGGAGCGAAGGCGGTACCTTCGCGCGGCTGACAGCCGGCCGTGTCACGTGGAGCGGAGTTCGGCGCCAAGGCGGACGACGACCGTACCCAACCCAGCACTTATCTCATGTCACGACCAACTTGGCTAGCCAAGAAGAGACCGTATGCCTTCCTGACTGGCCAAGCAAGACACCTTTACTCAAATCTTCTAGCTTGGCTAGTCAAGCTGTAGCCTATGAAGATGGCCACTGATGTGAGCGCTTGGGAGGCGCTGGCGCCGGACGATCCTCGGCCGGCGTCGCAGCAGATCGCGAGTCTGTTGCGAGCCGCGATCCTGACGCATCGGTTCGCTCCTGGCGAGCGGCTACCGTCGCAGCAGGAGCTGGGCAAGCGGTACGGCGTGGCGCGTGAGACGGTTAAGGCGGCATTGCGGATCCTGAAGGACGAGCATCTGATCGTCACGCGCCAGGGCAGCGGAGCGTACGTGCGATCACAGGCCGAACGGCCCGTCGGCCTACGGCCACACATCGAGGCCGCGTTCCGGCGTCCTCATGTCTCGATCGCCTTCGCCGGCTTCTCCAGTGAGACCCTGCACGGCGCGCTACAAGAGCCGCTCGACAAGGTACGCGCCGGCCGGCTTACCCCGGAGTCGATCAGCATCCGGATCCTGCTCCCCGACTTGAGCACGCCGGCCGCCGTACCGTCCCGGGTGCCGAGTCGGATCGACGATCCAGCCGTCCGGCAGCGAGCAGAACGAATTGCCCACCGGCACACCGAGGCGATTGTCGAGTCCGTCCGCGAACTCGGCGAACTCGGCCTGGTCCACGCCGCCTCGGTCGAGGTACGCCGGCACGGCACGACCGCGCTGTTCAAGCTCTACCTGGTCAACGACGACGAGGCGTTCTTCGGCTTCTACCCGGTTGTCGAGCACACCGTCACCATCGACGACGTGCCGACCGAGATCTACGACGTGTTGGGCAAGGACGTTCCGCTGTTCCACTTCGCCGTCGGCGACCAGGACGACGCGATGGCGTGCCAGTACGTGACGCAGGCGCAGACCTGGTACGACAGCGTGTGGAACACCATCGCCCGCAGCCACCCCGCTTGAGGAGCCGGCGACTTCCGCGTCAAGATGATGTTGACGAAGATCCGTCGGAGGTCACGTCACCTGGTTGTCTCGTCGTGGAGCAACGAAGACTCCGACACCTCGTACTCCCTGGACCCGACCGATCGCCTGTAGCCACCGCACGGCACCACGCACCACCGTAATGGACACGCCGTACCGCGCGCGTAGCTCGGCCGCGCTGGGCAGCCGGTCGCCCGGCGCGAACACTCCGTCCCGGATCTGACGGGTGATGTCGTCGATGATTGCCCGGGTCTTGGAAACAACCACGTCAGTCATCCTCCTTCTGGCCCGAAGGCCGGCCGCGTGCCTCTTGCTGTGCCCGGTGCATCATGACGTGTCAAGCTATCAGGTCCACCGAACCGAACGGAAGTCTCACCTCAAGCAACGTCAGTACGTATCGCCGACTGGTGTCGGCGTACGGGTCAACGTGCACAGACAGGTACGGCCGACGTACACCGGTTCGCAATGATGCTCATCGGTGCAGCCCTCGTCACCCGCACTGCGGCCGCTCGCAGTGGCAGCGTCCGGCGCGACATGAGTAGTCCAAACGATCGCTACGGAATGTTAGGTAGTCAGCATGGAACGGCCGGCTCCGTCCGCCTCAGGTGGTTGATCTTACTCGTGGGTCATCCACCCTGGGGTGGAAGGAGCCACACCGGAAGGAGCCGGCCGCTATGAGCAGTGTCTCTCTGTCGTCTGGTCCGATCCACCTCGGGTTGGACACGAGCAAGAACGCAATCTTGGTGGGGATTCTGCGTCCGGACGAGGTGTCCCCGGACGCGGAGAAGATCTTCAACGATGAGGCGTCGATCCGTCGGTTGATCGACCGGTTCGCTGATCGGAGCATGCTGCGGGTGTGTTACGAGGCGGGCCCGACCGGGTTCGGCCTGTACCGGCTGCTGGCCTCGATGGGGGTGGCCTGTGATGTGGTGGCGCCGTCGCTGGTGCCGCGCTCGCCGGGGGATCGGGTCAAGACCGACCGGCGCGACTGCCGCCGGTTGGTCCGGCTGCACCGGGCCGGGGAGCTGGTGGCGATCCGGGTCCCGACAGAGGCGGAGGAGGCGGTGCGGGACTTGTGCCGGGCCCGCGCGGACCTGGTCGCCGACCGGACCCGTACCCGGCACCGGTTGAGCAAGTTCCTGCTGCGCCACGACCGGATCTGGCGCGACGGGCAGGCGTGGACGGTCAAGCACGAGCAGTGGCTGTGTGGCCAGCGGTTCGACGAGGCGGCGCTGCGGGCCACCTACGCCCACTACCGGGCGATGCTGGTGGCCCGCGACGCCGAGCTGGCCGCGGTCGAGGCCGACCTGGCCCACTGGTACACCCACGGCCCGTTCACCGACGCGGTGGCCCGCCTGGCCGCCTACCGGGGCATCGCCCAGCTCGGTGCCCTGACGATTGCCAGCGAGGTGAGCGACTGGCGCCGCTTCGCCACCGCCCGCACGTTCATGGCTTCACCGGGCTGGTGCCTTCGGAGTACTCCTCGGGTGAGAGTGTCCATCGTGGACACATCACCAAGGCCGGCAACGCTCACCTGCGCACCCAGCTGATCGAGTCGGCCTGGGCCTACCAACACCGGCCCACCCTCGGCGTGGCATTACGCGCCCGCCAACGCGGCGCCACCCCGGCCACGGTGGCCCGCTCGTGGGCCGCTCAGCAACGCCTGTGCGCCCGATTCCGGCGGCTGTCGGCCCGCAAGAACAGCCGCAACGTCGTCACCGTGGCGGTGGCCCGGGAACTGGCCGGGTTCCTCTGGGCCGAAATGACCACCACCAACTGAATCGTCGAAGGAACCACCCATCATGAGCCCGCGCGCGGACACAACGGTCGGTCAGATGACCGCGCGCGCCAGGACCACGACGCGTCGGGGCACGCCGTGGCAGGACCGATCCCCGTTTGACCTATGGCCAGCCGCCACAGCGGCTATGGCCGCATCTGGTCAGGGGCCACCTCCTGCGCATCCCCGACATGCGATCTCGACACGCGTACATCAGACAGGCGGCGCACCGATCCGCCCAGCCCCGACGCGTCGTGCTCACCCACCCCGCCCCCCGCCGACCCAGTCTGGCGACCGGCTCACCCGCCGCGTCAAGACCGTACGTCCTCGCGCTGACGCGCTGCGGGCGCTGCGTCCTGACCCGGCGGGCCGCCGGCGCCTGCCCTGCACCGGCCGGGGAGCCGATCACACAACCGACAAACCAGCACTCAACACCCGCCGTACTTGACAAAGCCGTTCCACATCAGGTCAAGGATCGACGGGCTGCGCTCATCGCGGCGTGTGCGGATGGCTGATCACGGCCTCGGATCATGAAATCAACGAAGAAGGCGGCGCAAGCCTGGTCTTCGGTCAGCCGGTGTGGGCGCCTAGCCAACAACGGCCTGATCGGTGGAGGCACGGCGACTCAGGTGCGCCCTACTGTTGGTTCGGAAGCGCTGCGATGATAGATATCGAAGGGAAGAAGATGGATGCAAAGACTCTCTTGCGCCAGTTCAAATCGGATCCTGGCTTAGCCTTCGTTAGCGTCATCAGAACGTCCGATGCGGCCTCGACGCTCGGGTCGATCAGGACTGCCCTGGTTGAGGCGGGTGCGACGAAGGCGGATGTCAATACCAAGTGGAAGACGGCCCAGCGGTTTCTCGCAGAGCATCCACACATCCGTCGTCCGAGTAGCACCAAGTACGCCTGGTCAGAGGAGCCGGTGGGTGCCGAGGTAGCACTCGCGTCGCTGGCTAAGAGGCGCCAGATTCCTGATTGGCTCCGGCACGCACTCACCACGACAGTCGCGGCGGCACTGGACACGACGAACGAATCATCCGACGAAATGGTGAGCGGGCAACGTCGGCTGGTGGATGACGCCAAGGTGCTCGCTGAGGTGGTCGGCTACGTCGAAGAGCTTGTCTACGAAGGCGCGGACGCCGACGCGGTTCTCGATTGGCTCCGGGGTCAGGCTGCGGACAAGTCATTGGAGTTCGTCGGCCGCGTCGGTCAAACAGTGAGTTACGACCCGCGGGAGCAGGTCGCCGTTGCCGGCAACCCGCAAGGACAATCCAAGGTCACGGTCGTCCGACCTGGCGCTGTGTGGCGTGGCGGTGATTCGCCGATCCTGGTCAGCCGTGCACTTGTCCGACCTGAATTCTAAAGCTCGGTTGTAGGTCCGCAGATACGCATGACGGCTACGCGACCGCGTCGCAATCGTTCGTGGCTGATTGGATTACGCGACAGATGACTCTACCCCTTGTCGATGGCCGTGGACACAGCATTGAGCAGCTGTTTGGGAGCAAGATCTACCATCTGGGTTTCTTCCAGCGCGAGTACGTGTGGGAACGTAAACAGATTGAGAAACTAATCCTCGATCTGTTCACTAGATTCGATGATCAATGGCAGCCCACGCACGAACAGGTAGCAATCGACACATATGAAACCTATTTCCTCGGTCCGGTAGTAACATATGAGGCGAACAGCCAGAAGTATCTTGCTGACGGCCAACAACGATTCCTGACACTGCTCGTCCTTCTGATCTACGTGCGTCGGCTCCTTGTCGAGCAGGATGAGATAACGGCCGCCAACATGGTCGACCGGGCCATTACCAACACTCGTCCCGGGCAATTCACGTTCACCGTCGACGTGCCCGAGTATCGCGCTTGCCTTGACGCCTTCTACCATGATCGAGACTTTCCTGTCGAGGATGAACCCCTGAATGTACAACGGCTTTGGGGTGCGTGCTCGCTGGTTACCACGTTGTTCCCGGCGAAACTTCGAGGTGAGGCGCTACCCTTCTTCGCGACATGGCTACTCTTCCGGGTGTCGCTAGTTGAGATTAGCGCGGGCGGCGCTAGGCGCGCCTGGGAAGTCTTCCAGACGATGAACGACCGCGGCAAGCAGCTCACCTCCACGGATCTACTGAAGGGCTACCTCATCCACGGCTCGCCGGCCGGCGAGCAAGATGACCTGCGAGGTCGTTGGCAGCGCACGGTCGCGCAGCTCGACCGAGGTGGGCGCGAGTTGTCGAACGAGTTCATCCAGACACTCATCCGCGCGAAATATGTTGCGATTGACGACAACGGGACGCCTGACGCAGCTGAACTTAAACTGGCCGTTAACGCACCACACGAATGGTTCCGTGACTACGAAGGCAAGGTTTGGCCGCAGCGCCATGACGGCGACTTTGCCCGGTTCATTCGCCAGATTGTCGGGCCGCTCGGGGCGCTCTACGCGTCATTGTCTAAGGCGACAACGGCCCCAGCAAAGGGCCAAGAGGCGATCTTCTTCAACGCTCGGAACGGCTTGATCCAGCAGTTCGACCTAACGCTCGCCGCAGCCAAGACAGTGGACACCAAGACCGTGCTTGCAGAGAAGGCCCGGGTCGTTGCGGAGTTCGCGGACGCCGTCCTGGTGCGCTCGACGATAACGAATCGAGCCTTTGACCAGACGGACTACGACCGGCTCGTCTACCGGCTCCTCCCGTCGGTGCGTAGTACGAGTAGCGTTGGTGAGCTGCGTGGCGTCCTGTCCGAGGCGCTGGTTGACCTCGGAAACGACTTCAGTGGACTGGAAACCCTACGACTCAGAGCCGATAATGGCTCGTTCGTGCGCCACCTGCTAGCTCGCTTGACCGCCTGGCTAGAGGTCGGCGCCGAGAAGGTTGACCCAGTGCTGCACTATCTCTTCGAGGGGCCGAATGGGCCGACGCACCAGATTGAGCACCTTTGGCCAAACCGCTACGAGCTTTACAAAGATGATATTGCTTCCGAAGCCGACTTCGCGATTCTGCGGGACAGACTCGGCGGACTAGTGCTCCTCAACGCAGGCGAAAACGCCGGTATGGGGGGAGCGCCGCTCGTCCAAAAGATGGACTGGTATCGGCATCAAAACCTCCTGGCCGGCACTGTCAACGGCATCGGCGGTCGCGGCTCGGCCAAGCTCAAGAGCTTCGTCAAAAGGCAGGGACTCACCGACCATTTTGCGCCATACGTCGGTGGCATCGAGCGCTACACGGCGCAGCGGAGCAAGCTCTACCGGGCTATGGCCGAACGGATCTGGGGAGATCCTCCGGCGGCGGCCGCGCCGAGGGGCGGAACCCAAGTAAGCCGCGGACGGCGGCGTCAGTACGGGATCGAACTAGACCAGCTGGTTGGGGACGGAAAACTACCGGTCGGAACGGTCCTGAACGGCAGTCGGCGCGGCGTGAAGCACACCGCAGTCGTTCTCGAAGGTGGTCTGATACAGACAGCTAGTGGCGCCACGTTCGACTCACCCTCACCTGCCGCAGCCGACGCGCTCAACGGCACAGCGGCGAACGGTTGGACGTTCTGGCATGCCCGAATCAATGGTAAGAACGTCCTGCTGGACAAGCTTCGAAAGGATTACACCCAGTCTTCGCCTTGACCCGATTGTCGTTGCGGCCTGCCAATTGAACCGGCCACTCCGAGAATCGCTCCGATGAGGGTGCCGACAAGGCCCCACCGGCACGGCAGCGCAGGAACCAACCGCCGAGCCGCCGATGTTGTGACATGAGATCACCCAAGGACCTGGCGACGCTAACCCAGGGATCGATCCATCTGGTGTTCCAGCAGGCGACCGGCTACCAGGCCCCGTTGGCCGCCCGTCGACGGGGGAACAGCGCCCGATGATGCACTTCGACTTTCAGGTCGGCGACCTCGATTCCGCGGTCGCCGTGGCGGTCGCCCTGGGAGTCTCGGTAGGTACGGCCCAACCGCAAAGCCCTCATCGGCAGATCCGCGCGGATCTTGACTCGCACGTCGTCCGTCGGTTACCAACTGTTATGGGAACCTGGTGGCTGCACCCACCAGGACGCCTTCGCGGCTCAACGCGAGTTCGGTGGCGCGCTGAGGATGGCCGTCGGCTTTCGCCCTCGCTCTCGGCATCGCCTACCTGTGCACGTTAGCCGTGCGTGAGTTTGGCTCAGTTACCCATACGCCGACAACTGGCACGGATTCGGTTCTGGTCCGCGCCGTTGCGGCACGGCGGGCGCCCCGAGGTAGGGCGCCCGCGTGCTATGTGATCAGTCGTGTTTTGCGCTGGCGGCGGCGTGGGTCGCCACGATCGCGTTGAGCTCGTCGCGCAGTTCGCAGGCGGCATTGGCGAATGCCTCCGCCAGCGCGACATGTTCGGCTGTGAGCACCGTGAGGTCTCCCACGTCGAAGCTGACAACCAGTCGGGCTCGCCCGGTGATGACCTCCAGCAGCGGCACATCGCCGATGCACCGATCCGTACGCGTCTGCATCCCGGGCGCGAGGTCTACGCACACCTCCAGCAACGGCGCCGGCTCCGGTTCCGGTTCCTCGGGCCGATCGGTGACCTTCACGGTTGCGTCAACCTGCGCATCGACCGATCCTGCGGTTGTCCCGCCCAGGTCCGCCCAGCGCGATGACCCAAGCGGCGAATGTTCGAGTTCACCGTTCCGCGGACCACCGGTCAACTCCACACCGGTCATGACGTTTCCCTACCTTCCCTTCACCAATACGAGCGTTTGAGATACCCGGCCGAGGAGCGGCACGGGGGTGACGTCCCGAAGCTGTCATCGAGACGGGCAGCAACCGGCAGCCACCACGCGACGAGCCCCGTAACGTTGGGCCACTCGTCCGCGCATGTCCTCTGTGGACGATGACAGGCCCAGCGCGGCCGCCCAGAAGCGATGTTGGTCGACCGCCGATCAAGCCTTGCGGCGGTATCCAGGAGGCGGCTCACCTGGCTGACGATCGCGAACCGACCCGGCGGCGACGCCTGGCCGTCCTGACGGAGGCGGTTGCGGTCCAGCCGCGACCCCGACGGCCGGCTGCGGCCGGGTGTCGACCCGCTTGGCGCGCGGCTGTGTCAACGGCACGCACAGCGTCAGCGGCTCGCGCGGTACACCAGCGTTGTCCAGCACGACGCCCCGCACCCATACGCGATCGTGATCGCCGCGTCCGGCGAAGCTCAGTACCCGGAACGGGAAGCCGCGGGGGCATTGCGCCCGTCGCCACAGTGACGGCTCGATCCAAAGGACGTCGCCTTCCGTCATGTCCCGGTCCGTCATGGCGTTCGCCATCCCATGGTGCCATTGGCGTTCGCGGACAGCTCCGGAACCTCGGCCGGAAGGCCGGAACCGACCCGGTCGCCCGGGATGTTCGGGCGCGCGTCGCGGTGGTCGGAGCCTGGCGACGGTACGGCCACCGCGACCCCTGCGCGCCGGCCGCGCTGAGCAAGGAGCCCGCGAGCAGATGCGAGGCTCATATCACCTCCCGTTATACCCAGACGTTATGACTAGCTTGGCTAGTCTTATCGACCGTAGGGCCTTCGGAAGGTCGAGACCATGGGCATGAGGCAAGATCTTTCTAGCCTGGCTAGCCAGGCTGTAGCGTGACGCAGGTGAGCACCAACGTGGACGACCTTGACGACCTGGAGCCCGACGACCCGCGGCCGGCATCCCAACAGATCGCCAACCTCCTCCGCGCCGCGATCCTGACCCGCCGCTTCGCCCCAGGCGAGCGGCTGCCGTCACAGAACGACCTGGCCGAGCGGTACGGCGTGGCCCGCGAGACCGTCAAGTCCGCGCTGCGGACCCTGCGCGACGACCGGCTGATCGTCACGCGGCAAGGCAGCGGCGCGTTCGTCCGCGCACAGACCGAACGGCCCGTCGGCCTACGTCCCCACGTCGAGGCCGCGTTCGACCGTCCACACGTGTCGGTCGACTTCGCCGGCTTCTCCGGCGAGACCCTGCACGGTGCCCTGCAAGAGCCGCTTGACAAGATCCGCGCCGGGCGGCTGACGCCCGAATCGGTCGCGGTGCGGATCCTGCTCCCCGACTTCAGTACCCCTGTGGTGGTCCCATCGCGATCCGATGTCGGCGCCGACGATCCGGCCGTGCGTGAGCGCGCCGAACGGATCACCCGCCGGCACACCGAGGCGATCGTGGAGTCCGTGCAGGAGCTGGCGGAGCTGGGCCTGGTCCGCTCGGCCAGCGCCCAGGTACGCCGGCATGGCACGGCCGCCCTGTTCAAGGTGTACATCCTGAACAACGAAGAGGTCTTCTTCGGCTTCTACCCGGTCGTGGAACGGTCCGTGACCATCAAGGGCAAGTCGACGCCGATCTTCGACGTGCTGGGCAAGGACGTGCCCCTGTTCCACTTCGCCATGGGCGACGGAGACGAGGCGATGACCAGCCAGTACGTGCAGCAGGCCCGCGGCTGGTTCGACAGCGTCTGGACCACCATCGGCCGGGAGCACGTGTCATGAACGCGGGCCAGCTCGTCGAGGTGCTCGGCCGCAGCCGTACTCTCCTGCTCGACTTCGACGGCCCGGTCTGCCGCCTCTTCGCCGGCTACCGCGCACCCACCATCGCCGAAGAGCTGCGTCTGCTCGTCGCCTCGCGACTGGACGCCATCCCAGCCGGGATGGCCGACGCCGGACCGGTCCAGGTACTACGTCTCAGCGGAAACCTGCACGATCGCGACCTAGCCCAAGCGGTCGCCGACGCCCTCCGCGATGCCGAGGTCAAGGCCGCCGCCAGCGCCGCGCCCACCCCGGGACTGCGCGACGTACTCCAAGCCCTCCACGACAGCCGGCGGCGAGTTGCGATCGTCAGCAACAACTCCACCGAGGCCGTCCGCGACTACCTGAGCCGGCATGACCTAAGCAATGCGTTTGACCAGGTCATTGCCCGCTACGACGGCATGAACCCCCGCCAGCTCAAACCCGATGACCACCTGGTCCGCCTCGCGCTCCAGACGCTTGACACCTCCCCGTCAACGACCGTCCTCCTCGGCGACTCGGCAAGCGACATCGAAGCCGGCCGTGCCGTCGGTGTGGCGACTATCGGCTACGCCAACAGGCCCGGCAAGCGTCAACTCCTCATTGACGCCGGAACCGACGCTGTCGTCGAGACCATGACCGAACTAGCCGACGCTCTCCGCTCGGCCAGCACGCCGACGTGACGACGAACGCAGAGCTACAGAACCGGCCACGCACACAGCGCCAACTGCCGCGAAGCGTCCGCGAAAGGCCCGCCCATGCCTGAACCGCTGACCGTTCCCCCGAGCGTGCTCAGTGCCGTGAAAGCCCGCTGGCCGGAGCGAACCCACGACTGGCCAACCCTCGTCGAAACCGAACTACTGGAGCTGTGCGAGCAGTACGACGCGAAGCCCCGCCAAGTGCTCCCCGCGCGGCACGGCTTTGTCGTCGCAGCCGACACGGCGGCGGGTGGGATCGTGTTGCGCGCGAGCCCAGACCCGAACGGCCCAACGCAGGCCGGCGTTTCCAACGCGTTGGCCAAGCTCGGCGCCGGACCCGCCGTGCACGACACGATCACCACCGATGGGGGCACCTGGACGATTCTCGACGAAGTGCGACCGGGCACACCGCTGGCAATGACGGATCCGTCGACGGTCTCGTTGGATGCCCTCGCCCTCCCGCTAGCTGCGATCAACGGCCAACCAGCACCAGCATCAGGGATGCCATCCATCATCGACTGGCTACGTACACGCCTTGAGGATGACGACCTGGCCGACGTCGCGCCAGGCAGCACCGTGGCACCAAACGGCGTGCGTCAAGTCGCCATCGACGTTCTCGACGAGCTGGCCACCAATGCGATCCACGGACTGTGCCACGGCGACGCCTCCCAATGGAACGTCCTTGCCCACGGCCATACTGACTGGCTACTCATCGACCCACGCGGGATGAGCGGCGAAGTCAGCTACGACATCGCCGTACTCTCCCTCAAAATCGCTCGTCATCAGCCTCTGGAGCAGATCGCCGCCCACCTCGCCCGGACAATCGGCGTCGACCCGGAACGTGTTCAAGCATGGGCGACCGTTGCGAGCGCCACACGGGTCTGAGCGGACATCAAGACTGCCTCGAAACCAGGTCCGCTGCCGGGCATGCGTTGTCGCCTGTCGACTCCCATGCCTCGTCGCTGCCTCGTCGCTGTCGGTGAGGAATTTCTGTACGGCCTTTTCAAGGCGGCCCGCCAGCGGGCCGCACGCGCCGCCGATCGGGCGCGGGCAACGTTCGGGCGCTTGCAAATCCGCGCGCCCGAACGACCCGCAAGCCCATCGGCTGGCGCGAGAGCAGCAGCTAGTGTCGCGTGATCGTGGTGGCTTTCTCCTGACGGCCGGACGTTTCTCCTGGTCAGGGATCGTGGCAGTCGCCTTGCAGGCATAAAGGATCCGGGATCACGCGACACTAGGCGCAAGGCCGCCACGGACGAACCACGCCCAACACGGCGGCCGACATACAGCGCCACGACCATGTGGAACTAGACACCGACAGCGTTCCTAATCAACCATCGACCCGCGCGTCCGATTGCGCGCCACGGGCGACGTAGGCATGCTAGACGCATGTCTGATCAGAGTACGACGACGGATTCAATTAACTACAATACCAATCGAAATGAAATTCTTCCCAGAGTTGACCAATCTCTGAATAGAATCATAGATGGTGTGAGGCTAAACAAAGACATCGAATATCGGCTAGGTGATCTCTTGGCGACTACTCTCAGACACGCTACTGGGTTACTGGGAATAATGTTCCCCGCAAACCCGCATGTTGACAGCTTGGAATTGATGTCGTTACTCGATAGCAGCACCGAGAAGGCCGAGACCACGGTACTAACAGCTACCAATGAAGAATTATTGGACATCCTTGGTACGCTCATTGAAATCTTCATGCAAACTATGCGACGCGTAGTCGAAGACGAAGAATTCGACAAGCAATTCACGGAAGACGGTCAAAGACAGATACGCTTCGACCTTTCCCGTCTACAACTTGCGGCGCAAGAAGCCGAACTACACCGACAAGAGCAGAAGCTTTCGAGGGCAAGCGAGCAAGCCGAGTCCGTTGTCTCTCATATCGAAGAAATTGCGGGCGACGCGGCAAGCGTCGAAATAGCGAAGTACTACAACGAACACGCTAGAGCGGAACGTAATCGTTACTTCTTCTGGACGGCAATGCTGCTGCTAACTGTGGCGAGTTCCGTTGCTCTCGTCTGGCTCATTATTTCTCGGATAGGAAATGCTCCTGCTTCAGCACAAGAAATTGGTCGACTGGCCCTCGTAATTCCAATTCTCGCATTAGCCGCATATGCGGGTAGGCAGGCAGGCTATCACCGGAATGCCGAATCCACTTCTCGATGGATCTCAGTTCAGCTAAAAACTGTTCGTGCTTTTACTGATTCGTTAACTGTTGAGACTCGCCAAGAAATCATGAGCCAGCTAGGTACGAAGCTGTTCGGATCAGGTGAAATGGCCAGAAATGAGGCTGAAGAACAATTCGGGACGGCTAATGAATTAGTTCAGGCGCTCAAAGATATAATATCCAACCGCAAGTAATCACAAACAGGCCGAGGCCGGAAGATAAGGATCGGCCGGTCAGGCGAGTTCAACAAGGATCAAGTCCGCGACCACGGTCGCAGGCGACGACAGGCGTTCCGTTGCGACTTGAGCGCCACCCGACCCCGCCGTCCACAATTTCGTCCTCCATGCCCAGGCAGGCGACGAAGGGCTTGCCCAATCACGCCCCCACCCGCGCCGACGTTGTCGGCCGGTCGGCTCGCCCTTGGGCACCGCACTTGACTGTCCTCGCCGGACGGGCAGGCTTCGAGATGGCCAGCGAAGCCGTTGCCTGCGCCCATCCCGTCGCCAGCCAGGGGCGTACTCGGAACCGAGCGCGGCGCGGTCGTCATCGACGCCGATCGACTGGCCCGAGAGGCCGTGGCGCCGGGCAGCGACGGGCCCCCGTTACCCCCGGCAAGGGCTTGCTTCGCTCGGCCTCCGGCAGACCGCCGGGATGAACCAGAAATCACACATCGCGCGAAGCGCCCACCCGACGTGGCCGACGCTGCCCACGCGACGTTGACGACGAGCACTGCCGAATCAGCCTCTTCTAGTCATCAAGAGCGCCGCGCAAGCGCGGCGCTGCCTCGGAGGCGCGGCATTGCGGCACAAACAGCGGCTAGGACTCACGATCTTCCGAGCTTGAGTTCTCATCGCCTCAGTAAGAAGACGGTAGGCTGGTCGGGTGCGGCACGAGAGGTGAGCCGGACGGTGTCACCGTTGGGCGGTATGGCGTGGCCAATGCGATCAAAATTCGGGTGTCAGCATCACGGTCGTTCTTTCGTTAGCCCGACGATCTGCGACTCCGCTCTTCAATGTACGCGACCTCTTCCGCGATCCGATCGCTAATCTCACGCCAGTTAAACGGCGGATCGGGAATTGATGCTTCGGTATTCCGCCAATGCCTGTCCAGGTAAAGACGGAATAGCGTCGCACGAGCGAGCCTATCAGTTATTGTTCGAGCATCGACAATCCGCTGGCGATAGGTCGCGTCGAGAATAGGGGTATCGATGACCACTGCATCTAGATAGATGAACATTGCCACGAGGACGCGTGCGGTATATGCGCCAGCGGAAGTCACCCGCAAGTGCTCATGATCACTGCTTCTCGCTAGACGAGGTGAGCGTTCCAGTAAACCAGCGAGCGTAGCACGGCTAACGGCCCAAGCGACCTGTTCCACGTTGTAGCCGGCGTTCTGCGCAAATTCATAGACCTTATCACTTGGAACATAGCCTTCACTCGCCCCCTTTTCACCTGTTGACTGAATATGGAGGATGATGAGCGCTAGGAGGAAATGTTCGCGACCATCAGGCTGTGATATGTCGAAGAGGTTAGCGATCGGAGATGCTTCCGGCTCGTAATATTCGTAGTCCCCGTAGACTATAGCTCGCAGGAACTCGTGAAGCGGAATAGTGTACGAACCAGTGGTGTGGAACTCCTCGATGATCTTTGAGGTATACAGATGGCCGCTAGAGATAAACGTCGAAACGAAGTCCAGCGCCCGACGAATGTTTCCGGCAGCGAGATTGTCGATCAGAGCAACAAGCCGCTCGTTGTACTCAAAATTCGCCAACAAGACTTCAAGGTACGCCGTCAATGCATCGGACTCGATACGGATGCTGCCACCAGAGAATGCAGGGATCGCAGCATGGCCTTTCAACTGCTCCAACGCAAAGGCAATGCGCTTCTTGAGCACAACATCTGTGCGGGGAGGTGCGATGGTGAAGACCCTGGGCCGGTATGCGGCAAGAGTCCCAACCGACCGCGAGCGATAGAACGTATCGGGCCGCAACGAAACAAAGACGGTTGCCGGCCATTCATTCGCCAAAGACTCCGCCATTATGAAAACGTGTTCTTGGAATTCGAGAGGACGTTGGTCTATGTTGTCCAAGAACACGATAATCTGACGACGAAGGATCGAGCGTACGTAGTCGAGTGACGCTTTGAGGTGGGGACCGTCCTTGGCAAGCAACCGAGTGAGGTACGCGATGCGCTCCTTCTGATACGCAATCTCATCGATCTCGCGCAGTGCGCCGATTGCGCTACCCTCAAAGCGCTTGAGAGACTCGCTATAGATTTTTTCGACGAGTCTACGGTCATGGATGTCGATCTCATAAGTTTTTAGGAGCTGCCGGTCCATTTCCTCAAGAACGAAGCTGTCTGTGTCTTCGAGGATCGCCGGTTTACGCCCAAAATCGATGTATATTACAACAGACCTGTCGAATAGATCTTTCGCTTCCACATGGACAAGATTCTTAATGAACATCGTCTTCCCAACACCCACATCCCCTAGCAAGACGATGGGGCGACGACTCATACTTGACGCGATTATCTCCTCCTGAAGGGCAGGGTTAATTCCCTTCTTCGTTGAGACGGGCTGCACATTGCCAGGAGGTCCCGCGTCCTCATGCAAGAGGCTGTAGCGTGTTTCCAGTATGCGTCTACTTACCATGGCGTACTGCGAAAGTGCGCCGCTTGACGCATAAGTCTTTTCCAGAAACTCCTTCTCAACCTCCGGTGACCGTGTGATGTCCTCAAGGAATACGTCGGCGAGATTCTGCAGGTCGGCCTGAATATTGTTTCGCCCCTTATTGCCGGGATACCGGGCACCCAATTGTGCAGACAACGGCGGCGGGGCGTCAGGCCGCTCCCCTTCGGTAAGGCTCAGATGGAGTGTTCGAGCTTCAACGCCTGCGCGCGACAAATTCTCCCACAAAACATCGAAATTCTCGACCATGGAGTCAAGCGTCGGAAACACCAAAGCCGCACCCTCAAGCGGGCCAACTCCATCAACGCGCACCCCGAGAAAGGCAACGAGTTGGGTGCCATTGGAGATGACGGCATACGGAACGCTTCTTGTTGCACAGTACTTGGCTACCTGGTCTAGCGCATCCTTTAGGCCTTTGTTTCGTACCTTGTCTGTGAGGGAGGTGATCCGTTGACGAATATTTGCCACGCCAACCGGGACATCGAAATGCTTCCCCTCGCGCTTTGCCTCGACAATGAGCCGGACTCCAGGCTTTCCGACGGCATAATCCACGTACTCGTCGTTGCGATTCTCCTCGGCGACGATCTCCTCACGCGGCCAGCTCAGGACGTCGGTGAGCAGGATATCAATCAGGTGAAACCGCGTAGTGGCTTCATTCCGATCGATGTCGGTGGACTGCGTGTCATACCAGGCAACGAGATCATGGAGGGCTGCCTTGCCGTGTTCGTACGGCGTGCTCACACCTACCCCCTCATCCTCCCTGCCCAGCCAAGTCGATGGCTACGCAGGGACCGCTCGTCCGCCGTTCAGACCGCATGTGATGCCAGGTCAAACTCTAGCGACCTTCGCTCGGCTCCCGATGCTCGGGCCGCAGCGATCTACGCAGGCCGCGCCCTGCCAGCCGGGGTCGACCTCGGTCGTCCGCCGCCGGGCAAAGACACGAGGCCCTGAGCGGCCTGAGGAACTGTAGGCAGCTCGGGGGTCCGTACCGCACCGAGCGGGAGCCGAGGCTTGCAAGCAGAGTGGCAGTCCGGAGCCCGTGCCAGATCCATGCCAGATACAGGAGTGATTCGCGGGCGACAGCGGAGACCCAGAGGTGGCCGCCCACCGACCGGTGCAGGTCACTAGCCGGCAGGTCACCATCGGTGCGCGAGATCGCCACTGGCAGTGTGGGAGTCGGCTCCAATGCCAGGCCGTGACAGCGGTCGACAGCAACGCTGACAGCAACGAGGTGGATAGGCGCGGCCGGAGTAGACCGCCATCAGACATTGTCCGCAGGCCAGGTACACCGACGGACGTCGTCGGACAACCCGGATCGAACTTACAAAACGGAGGATCCTTTCCGTTCACCCCGGTCGGGAAGGACGTCATGCTCCATGTCTGATCGGCGTAGCGCCCGCCGCGCTCGGCCTGCTGGCGGCGCAAGCGCCGGCATCGGCCGGCGCGGCGGCGGACCAGCAGCAGGTCCAAGTCGTCCTCCACTGAGCGGGGCGCGACAAAGATCAACCGGTCGATTCGCACGTCCGTCGTGGTTCCTCGCCGCTGCTCCCGCCGCACCGCTCGCTCCGCTCGCTGCCGGGTACGGATACCCACGAGCGGCGCCTCCGGCGGGGGCACTCCGGCTCCGGGATGGCCGCCACCACCGTCGACCCGGGCAAGCCGAGCAGACCCACCCCCGGCGCCGCCAGCCTGGTTGCCGTGCCTCACGCCAGTCTCGTGGTGGCGGCGCCGGGGGCAGGCCCGCTCCCCGGTGGGCGGGTCGACGGCGACGGGATGGCGGGGCGGGCATGAGCCCCAACAACATGATCAGCGTTCCCGCTATGTTCCCGTGGACAGTCGTAGACGGCCGGACTCCACCGGACTTGGCCGGACTGTTAAGATCGGCCCCGGACCCAGTTCGCCCAGGTCAGGGGCCGTACTCGCTGGGTGTGGCGGGCGGAGGATTCGAACCTCCGAAGCTTTCGCGACGGTTTTACAGACCGCTCCCGACAGCCGATCCTGACCGCCGCGACGACCGACCTGATCCCGGTCACGCAGCGGTGCCGAGGCTGCGCCGAAGTTCGTCCAGCGCGCGGGTCACGGTCCTTAGCTCACGCCGTACCGCCTCGACGTCGATGGGTGCGGCCGCCGCGAGCGCAGCGTTACGGATGTACGTCGACAGCGGCTGACCGGCCGCAGCAGCCGCCGCGGCGATGTCGGCCAGCTCCCCGCGGCTGAACCGCACCGACACCACGGAGCGCACCTCGGCCGCGTGCTCGGCCGGCACCTGCTCGCCCTCGGCCTCGTCCCGGTGCTCGTACAGGTCCTCCGCCGCCGCTTCCATCTCAGCGAGGCTGGCGCCGGTCACCTCGTCCACATCCTCTGGCTTGCTCACGAACGCTCCCATGGTTTGCTCACGAACGCTCCCACGCCGTGATCGGATATGCCGTGTTGGTCTCCCCGTAGTAGATGAACGCCACCGTGACCTTGCGGCCGGCGTCCGTGCTACCGACCGCTAGGTGCGTGGCCACCCGGCCCCGCAGGTTGGTGCGGAACACCGGGCGGTTCCGGAACACCTCCTCGATCTCCGAGACCGTCGCCCGCTTGGTGGCGTAGGTCGTGTTCGCGCCCCACTGCACCAACAACACCTTGACCGGCGGCATCCCCAGCTTCCCTCTCAGGGTAGTACACCAAAACGATCCACGTAATACGCAGACGACAAGGACAGGGGCCGTGACAGTCGGACACCACCGGACGCCCCGGAACGGACGCCCGCGAATGAGCGCACGTGCTGGGATGCTCGGGGCCGGGTTGCGGCAAATACGCGGCCAACTTCGAGTGACGGTCGATCTCGAACGTGCCATATACGCAGGTCAGCACCACTTTCGGATACCGGTGATACCGAGCCCTCCGGAGGCGGGAGCGCAGGTTCGAATCCTGCCGGGGGCACTCAGAACATCCCACCCAACTTCACCGGGCGTAGGAGCCTGTTCGGCTGCTACGCCCGGTTTTTGCGTTTCCGGCGCGGGCTGCTCTTTGACCAGGCTGTTGACCGCGGTGGCGAGGGCTGGGGCGGTTTCGGCTTCGATGGTGACGCGCAGGATGACGGAGTCGGTGGGCAGGTCGTAGCGGACTTCGAGGTGGAAGGCGTCGTAGAGGTGCCGCTGCTGCTGTTCGGGGAGCCCGGTGATGTCAATGGCGGCCATGGGCAGCAGGTCGATGAGGTCGATGTCGGGCGGCGTGGTCTCCTGCTGTTGGCGGGTGATCTCGGCCAGTAGCCGGGTCCGGGCGCGTTGTTCGGCGAGGGTGGCGGCGAACTGGTCCTGGATGCCGCTGCGCCAGGCGGTGTCGAAGTCGGGGTCGCCGGTGGGTTCGTGGTTGGCCAGTTCGCGCATGAGGTTGTTCTGGCGGCGTTGCAGGTCGGCCAGTTCGGCCTCGACGGCGGCCCGGCGGGCGTCGAGGGTCGGATCGACCTGTGCGGTGGGGTGGGTGTCGGCGAGCAGGATCTTGCGGGTCGGGCCGAAGACCCGCTGGGTGAAGAACCGGGCGACGGGTTCGATGAGCCGATCTTCACGCACGGTGACGTGGGTTGGATGTGCGGCGTACCAGGGCAGGTGCGCGTGGTTCTGGGCGCTCTTCTTGCAGTGGTAGTAGGTGGCCTTGCGTTTGGTGCCGCCCCACATCCGGCGGTCACACAGGTGGCAGACCAGGTAGGAGCGCATCAGGTAGGTCCGGGCGGTCGTAGGGTGGCTGTTGGCCGCGGTGCCGGTGCGGGAACCTTGCCGGAACCGGCCGACGGTGCTGGCGGCCTCGAACAGCTCCCGGGTGACCAGCGGTTCGTGGGTGGGCTGGCGGGACCAGACCCATGCGCTGGGCGGGTTGACCCGGCCGCGGACGCCACGGGCCTTGCGCGGGTTCTTGCGCCGGTTCCACACCATGTAGCCGGTGTGTTTGGGGTTGTCGAGGACTTCCCGGACGGAGCCGTAGGTCCAGGCGCCGATGCGGCGGCGTCGCCCACCGGCGATGGGCTCGGGTGGCGGGTACCGGTCGAGGTCGGTGTTGAGCCGGTCGGCGATGGCCTGGTAGGACAGCCGTTCCAGGGCCCGCCACCCGAAGATCTGGGTGACGACCCGGCCGCGGGCCGGGTCCGCGATGAGTTTGTGCTTGTGCCGGCCTTGCAGGGCCTTGGCCTCGACCGGGTGGCGGAGCTGCTTGGCCAGGTAGCCGTACGGGGGTTTGCCGATGTTGTAGCCCTGGTCGGTGTGGGTCTTGAATCCGCCCCAGGCCAGTTCGAGCATGTTGAGCACGTACCACTCGGAGATGGCCTGCTTGACCCGGCGGGTCAGGGTCGGGGTGGCGCGCTTGACCGGGCCGCTGCCCTCGGCCAGGGCGGGGATCGCCGCCCGGTCCACTCCCTCGTCGGCGGCGAGGAGCGCGACCCCGGCCTGCTCCAGCTCGTGTTCGATCTTCGTGCCGAGGTAGGTGGTCCGGGCGACGCGTTCGATGGACTCGCAGATCACCGCGACGAACCGGCGGCCCGGCTCCTTAGCTTCGGCGAGCAGGTCGGCGATGCCCCCGTCGCGGGGGATGGGGATGTCGAAGTGCTCGTGCAGGTGGCCGTGCCCACGGAGTTCTTCGGCGGTGCGGCCGGACTCGATGTCGTAGAAGTGGGCGACGATGACGAACTCGTCGGGCAGGGCGTGCCGGGAGCTTTCCAACTGGCGCGGCAGGGACAGGGTGGGGTCCTGGTGGTCCTCGGTGGAGGTGCGGCCCAGCCACGCCACCGGCACCTTGACCGGCCCCAACGCCGGGGGCACGTTCTGGTCGGCGACGGTTTGCAGCCACGACAGCAGGCTGACCTGATCGCCGCTGCCGGCAGCGGGTGGGCCGCCGGCCGGCGCACCGTCTGGGTCTGGGTCGGGGTGCGGGGTGGGCGTGGTCATGGCGTCTCCGTCGGTGGGGTGTCGGTACGGTGTTCGGCGAACCAGCGCAGCGCCTCCCGGATGGCGGCTGCCTGCCGGATGCGCAGCTGCCGGCCTTCCGGCCCGCCGACGAGGCGGAGCTCGATGTGGACGGTCAGTGGCGGCGGGTCCGGCCGGGCCGGCGGCCGTGGACGGTAGCGCGACTCGCCACCGTTCGGCGAGCGCTCGGCCGAATCAGGCGACGCCGCGGTGTCTGGCGCCGGGTTGGTGGGCTGCGGGTCGGATGGCGGAGGCTGCCGCCGCGGTGGCCGGCTCATCGCGGCCACCCGTCGTGGCCGGTCAGATGCTGGAGGACGGCGATGTCGTCGTGCTGGATGAGGCTGACCGGGATGCCCTTGGCGCGGGTCTGTTTGGCGACGTGGAGCTGCCAGAAGGTGTGCCGTGGCACGAGTCGGCCCTCGCGGAGGGCGGCGTGGATGGCCCGGCGGCAGTCGATGAGGGTGAGCCCGGCGTGCAGGCCGGCGTCGATGACCAGGCCGGGTAGGTCGTTGAGGTACCGGTCGCGGCGCCAGGGCCGGGCCACCACGGCCATCACGCCGCTGGGGCGCAGCAGCGGCAGGCAGCCGGCGAGCACGGCGGCGATGCCGTCGGCGAGGCCGGCGCGGCGGCGGTGGCCGAGGTTGGCCTCGTCGGCGTGGGCGCTGTAGGTGTTGTGGAAGCGTTGGATCGGCCCGTGTCGGTGGTCGACCCGGCCGTGCATGGTCCGCCCGTACGGCGGGGAGGTCAGTACCAGCGCCACCTGGCCGCGGAGCCCGGCCGGCATCCCGCGGGGCAGCCGCGTCGCGTCGCCGCAGATCACGTGCCCGCGGCCGGTTCCGCCCTGGCGGCGGGCCAACGCCACGTTGGCGCGAGCGAGGGCGGCCCAGCCGGGTTCTAGTTCCATCCCAACGGCGTCGCGGCCGAGGTGGACGGCTTCGACCAGGGTAGTGCCGACCCCGGCGAGCGGGTCGAACACGAGGTCGCCGGGTCGGGTGTAGTCGGCGATGAGGTGGGCGGCCAGGTCCGGGGCCATCCGGGCGGGGTGGGCGCCGGAGCCGGCGACGAACCGGCCGCGGCGTTGCCCGGCGAGGCTGCGCTGCCCGACCAGGATCACCGACAGCATCGGCGCCCGGGTGGGGTCGAGCCAGGGCGGTGGCGACACGACGTCGCTGGCGAGGTTGGCGGGCGGGTCGGTGGGGGCGACACGCGTGTCG